>Ga0228711_1010866_pt1 | contig 11815 bp, 8 predicted proteins | sample MedpolnodulmetaG_2_FD_177996 | JGI IMG/M metagenome (GOLD analysis project Ga0228711, IMG submission 177996) | Root nodule microbial communities from Medicago polymorpha collected in Santa Monica, California, United States - brown nodules | ecosystem: Host-associated > Plants > Roots > Nodule...
TTAAATTGCAACAAGGCATGGCTTTCATATTGATGACACTTTGGCTTAATTAAAGGAAAACATGTAGTAAATGTGAAAGAGAAAAGTGAATAAAGGAAAATAAATTTTATTAACAAAGCAAGAGACCTGACAAACACCATTGTATTTTAATATTTTGAACTGAATGTTTTGGATGAAATGCTTGACACATACTAAGTTGTTCTTATAGTAAATGAAAATGTTTTCTAGTGAATTTGATTATCATTGACCGTGCATTTTGATTTAGAACTATATCTTGGGTTAGCCCGTTGGAGAGGCTAACTTGATCAACTCCAAATATACTTTGTTTCCTTAAATTCCAGGAAGGTAATTGCATTTTGTCTCTTTTATTGTATTTATTTCTGACCAATGCATTTTATACAAAACTTTTATCCAACTTAATATGGTCTATAATCAAATTATGTGGCCAATCCAATACACAATGTCTATTTGATGTTTTATCATGTACTGAGTCTTTCTTATCTTCCACAAATTTCATTTTCTGTCCAATCATAGCTTTTGTTTTCTAATTTCAGTACATTTGTCTCTATTCTTTGACTCAGCAATTTCCTCTGATTTTCTTGCTACTTGTGTTCTGGGAAAACAATTTAATTGACTTAGTCAATTGTTCCTGTGCATAAAATTCAAGCTAGAACCATGTAAGAGCTTGCACAAATTTATTGAAAAATTAAACTATTTTATATGTACAATTTTTTTATTAAAAAAACGCATTTTAGGGAAAAGATACTTGGAAAAATGAAAGAAATTTGTACTGTCAAAATGCTGAGATTTCTTCCTATGATTCGGGGTCTGTTTGAATGTTTGGAGAGAAGGTTTTGAGAATTTGGGAAGAAAATAAACTAGAGAGAAATATTACGTTTTCTTTGTTTGAGATTGTATGTGTTTGTAGAGTATAATAAATTAAATATACTAACATTAATATGTTTTAAATTTTAAGACTTCTATAATAACATAAATTGAATTTAAAAAATTTATCTAAATTCTCTGAAAACTCTTTTTGGTTACAGAAGCAAAAAATTCTCTGAAGCTCTCATCCAATGAAATTTTTGAACTTTCACAAATTCAAAGGATTTTGTATTACTGAAGAAAAATAACAGCTCAAAGTTTTCTCTTTCCAAACCCCACCATTCTCCCAAATAGACACTTGATGATGTAAAAAGAGTTAATCAAGCAAGAGACTATAGTATGACAGTTTCTTTTCCCACCTACAATACCTCACCATATTTTGGGATTCATAATGGAGGGATTTTCAAGGCATTTTATGCTTTTGAAAGATACAATCCAAAATGCAGTTGGGCACGCGAGAGGCAAATAGGGTGAGATAAGAAATTCACTTATAGCATAGTTCTCTATTTGCCTTTTGACAAAATGTGGCAATCTTCCTAAGCTTTGCCCCCAATCATCTAAATAATATAAGAAAGACAATAAGAAAGCAATGCCTGAACAAATCTATCAAAGTTTATTTCATAAGAAAATTTATTATCACAATTCACAACATACAAATTCAATTTAAGTGTTTTTAAATCTGAACATAATTTAATCAAATTTGACAAAAGATCTCCCATCTATATTACAGAAGATTTTACTTATTTGTATCACAATCTTCTCTAGTCTCTAATGATCGGCAACTCGGGTGTAGAATGCAGACACAACAATTAGTCCAAACGAATATACAAGCTATAATAATGAGTAATCAGACTAAAATATGAAGACAACGCTGTCATGAACTCTCGACTTTTGATTCTGAGCCACACATTCTGAAATCCACATAAGATTTCTGATCTCCTGCTCCCTTAACCTCATATATGCGAAGAAAACAGCATAGTGAAACTGCAAATATAGACAAATTAGGATGGCGTTAGTGAATGAATAAGACATACACTACTTAAAATCATTTATTTCCTGCAAGAGTAATGATTCTTCCGTTTCTTATCACTTTGTAGAAAAGATTGCAACCATTTAAATTTAAACTGATTAGCTATGTAGACCAAAATTATGATACTCTGAAATGTTAAAAAATAAACCTGTTGCTCAAATGCTAAGCAATGCCTCTTGACCTCCTCCTCATAGAATGCCTTATCAAGCATCTGGCTCTCTCCATAGGGTAGCTTGGCGAAAATTGATTGATAAGGAGGGTATTTTTCCATGACAGCACGAACCTACACGAGCAACCATGTAAAAGAATTAAGGCCCAAAAAGCACTACCACAAGAAACCAACTAGAAATAAGTGGATGTTACAAACAACTATGGTGATTCAACAACCAAAATTTGGTAACCGAACGCAACTACAAATTACAAATGAAGTAACAAGCAATCGAATCATATATACCTCGGAAATAGAAGATAAAAGGGCATAAAAATTAAATGTAAGTTTGAAATAGAAACCTAAAACAAGAATCATCTGCAAGTAGGACAGTCTTCTGGAAGTACAGCTTAAGGTCATATAACAACACTTAAATCAAGGGCTAAAGAAGCATACAAATTGAAAGAGGAAAAACACAGTTTATCTACCAATGTATTAACCTAACATATCACACAACTGAGATGCATATCATACCTGATCAATGTCCTCACAGACAGCCAGTTCCTCATGACCATATGGATAGCTGTTTAAAATAAGTCAACCATTAGTAAAAGAAGCGTCACAAAGCTGTATATTGATTTTCTTTTTCTTTTTTTAAAAATATTTAATTGAAGGATTAGAGCTTACAACAAACCGAAGTTGGAGTACAATTTCCTACGGTCATCTCTGGTAAGCTCAGTACCAATGCTGCACAAAGCGGAAACCATGAGATGCTAGTTGTACGGATATCCAGATAAACAAAAAGATTATACAAAGACTGCTTAGTACTTTACCTATTGATGGTAATATTAACAGCCCTTCTATCACTGTCTGTGACACTTTGCATGGGGAAACTTTCCAATATGTCATCACAATCCTCCTCTACATCAACGTAAGTTTTCTTTAGGTCCTTGCCAATACTTTTTCGTCTTTCTTTTTTTTTTTTATCTTGAGGTCCTGCCCTTAGTGCTCGTCCTGAACAAGTAGAGAAAGTTCTAAAACGCAGTATCATAATGCGAAGAGCAAGTTGCCTAAAGACAAAGAGCTTGACTTGCTCATTGTTATATTGCCCGATAATAATGGCTCTCTTTATGGTAAATGATTCTTTGACGTTTACTTTTACTCCCCTACCATATTCGACTGAATTTTTTTCTTCACTTAGCTAGTATACTGAATTTGCCTTTAGGAACTGGAGTTTCAGGCTTGCAGTAAATCAGTAGCGTCTAAATAGTTAATTCCTGACATAAAAACTGCAACTTTTACTTTTTCTCTCTGCCACTTGTTTTCTAATTTGTATTAGTATTGAATGTTTCAATCTCATTTTTTTCTCACAGCACACTAATTTATATGGACTTTGGCATATCCTTCTTATTCTATAATTAAGTTGTCATCCATAATTATATAATTAAGTTGGCCCAGAGTCACTCATCCTTCCTATTTTTTAAATGATTTACTAGACCAACTTAATTACATAATAGAAGTTCACAAAATTTGACCCCTACAGACCTGGTCTGCCTTTAGTCCAGAGGATTGCAAGTAACTTAATTGTCGGTGATCATCTGATATGCAGGTGATCTGAAAAGGATATGTGAAACTGACTTGGGGGTTATTTCCCAGTGCTGTTTAACTAAATATGTATTTAAGATGAGCAAGCAGTACCTTGCAAATGTTGCTTTGAAAATCAATGTGAAGGTTGAGGGTAGGAATACAGTGCTTGTTGATGCACTTTCTCGACGCATTCCACTAGTTAGTGACTGGCCTACGATCATTTTTGGCACTGATGTTACTCATCCACACCCTGGAGAGGACTCAAGCCCATCAATAGCAGCTGTATGTTTTGTACATATGTGATTTGTTTTAATTCCAAGCAACTCAAGCTTGAATATAAGTTTTATACTTTCTCAATTTTAAATAATGCTCTTCGATGTTGTAGGTTGTTGCTTCTCAAGATTGGCCCGAAATTACCAAGTATGATCTTCGATTCAGGCACAGTTGTGGATTCTAAGATCTGCCATCCAACAGAATTTGACTTTTATCTTTGCAGCCTTGCTGGTATTCGGGTAAATTTTTTGCTTCTTTTGTTGGTAAAATAATTGAAGTTGAATTATTGTTTTTTGTTCTTACTACGTCAACGAAATTTGCAGGGCACAAGCCGTCCAGCTCACTACCATGTGATGTGGGATGAAAATAATTTTAGTGCAGATGGTCTACAAAGTCTAACTAATAACCTCTGCTACACGTAAATAACTTATCTGTAATCCGATTTGGAATTTCCCTTGTTTTTTTCAGCTCTACTGCTTTTGTTTGTTTATCAAATGCCTCCAAACTAAACTTCCAATTTTTTAAACACATAAGTTGTATACAATTTTGTTTGTTTATCACACTTCACATCAAACTTCTTAATTCTGCTTTTTTAAAACATAGCAACAGTTGTTTACAATTTTAAAATATATCAACAGTTGTTTGATCAAGAGTTGTTTGATTCTCATACCTTCACTTCAAACTTCACATTTCTTAATTTTTAAAACATCAACAGTTGTATACTGTTTCGTCTGTTTATCATGCCTTCTAACTTCACAAATTTTCATTCGAAAATCATTTTAATGTGGCGTCATCTTTGATTATTTACTGCAGATATGCCAGATGCACCCGTTCTGTTTCTATTGGTAAGTTTTCCATTTTCTTTATATATAAGAAACTAATAAGATTCATAGTTATTTATGTTGTGTTCTGTTAACAATTTGTGTTGTGTTATAATTTCAGTGCCCCCAGCCTATTATGCACATTTGGCTGCATTCAGGGCAAGGTTCTACATGGAACCTGAGACTTCAAACAGTGGCTCAATGACAAGTGGTGCTGTTTCTCGTGGCGGAGTGGGAGTGGCGGCTGGGTACCGTCATCTCAGCCAATTTTCTCGTTGCTTCATAAACCTCATGTGGTTTGTAGTAAATAAGTTCAACCCTCTTCAAGACTGCCTTAGAAGAAGCTTTGAAATCTCCAATGCTTTCAAGATATTCCTGGACGTAGTACCCGTGCACCTGGAGCTAATGCTGCTGTTAGACCCCTGCCTGCACTAAAGGACAATGTCAAGAAGGTCATGTTCTACTGTTAAGAACATCTGTCAAGTTTCCTCTTAATAATCCATCTTGTGGTATTGTTAAGCGGTTTGTCAAATAGCGGCTACTTTTCATAGCGCTCTAGTGTTGCGTAGAAAGTTTGAACAAACCACTTTTTTTCCAATCCGTGATTGACAACTAAGAATTAATGTTATATCTTTCATTACCAATCAATTTTAGCTTGTTGAAATCTTAGAAATCAAATATCTGGATATTTTCTCCTAATGAAGGGTACACCGTACACGATTGTTGATGAACGATTTAATTTTAAGCTTAAAGTAATCTGTGTTTGAAGAAATTTGTCTCTACTAAAGTAGGAGGACCTTAGTAACACAGCACAGAATGAGCTAAAAAAACGACAAGCAGCAATTTGGCGTATTGGTAAGTATAAGTGATATATTGTATTCAAAGATATGTAAGAGGAAGATTAATATTTTTCTTTCAAACTATAATATTGCAAATACAGTGTTTGGACCCTTCAGAACAAAAGAAAGTGATACTGAAATCAATGGAAGAGCGGGATGATTTAGATATTGGGTTAGCAAAGCTTGTTGATCGGGCAACAAAATGTAACATTTTGCGATTCCAAAAAGTTAGTATTAGACATAATGTGATAATATATCATTGAATCAGCTAGACAACATAGGAAACTATGTCACAGACTCACAGTAGGAGTATCTTTCTAATGGTAGTTATTTTTAGGAAGTAATACATGACAAAATTATGTGATTGTAGTGATTTGATAGTTTATGACAGTTATTAGAGAAACCAAGTGGTTGAGTTTAAGTGGTAGAAAAACGAATACAAATTCATCGGGAGACATGGTTGAATAATCGGAAGAACTGTTTTCGAACCCTGGATGCAACAAACCTTTTCCAGAGCTTACTTACCTTCCGGTCAAACCCGAGTTTAAACACCATAATGTGTAAAGGTGACACTTATTTATTTGTTCCTATTCCTTCCCAATTGGCTTAAGCCCTTCACTTTGAGACTCTCTTGATACCCTTTAGACAGAAACATAGGAGAGGAAAGGCATATCCCATAGGAGAGAGATGCAGACCATATTGATGCACATGAGGTAACTTTGTCTATGACACTCATTTTTATCACAAATCTGAATTACAAGTAATTCACAACCTTCGTTGCAAGTCTTTCAACAACAAAACTTCATACAAAGCACATTCATTCATACAAGAGGCAATTACAACAACAAAAGAAGAAAAGAAATTACTTGATTAGTTTCTATAATTACTTGATTGTGCAGGACTTGTCCATGTGTTTCAGGAACTAATTTTGAGCTCAGTATATGGTTTACCGCTTTCAGCTATCAATGGAAAGGTTGTAAACTGATAACTTAAGGCATATTAGTTTTTTATTTCATTGGAAAGTTTCTATCAAGGTTATTTATTTCAGAATAATTTTTTTGTTAATGGAAACTTCGGTTTAAGTTATTATGAGAAAGGTTGTAAATTGATAACTTAAGGCATATAAGTTGTGGTAACATGAAATTGATTGTAGATGCAAATTATTTTGATGGAGATTTATAAAATGTTTCTGGTACTGTGCACCATAATGGACATATTGGTGCAGGGTAGAATCCTCCATTATACATATTGTATAATCCAATACAACTGCAATGTTGGAGTAAAAATAAGTAGCAGAGAAGAAGATTACATATACTAGTTCAATTCATACAGGACATTAAATTCTACTTTTTGGTGTTCAGATTAAACCTCACTGAAATACCAAAATGTATATCAAAGCACGCTCTTTCAAACAACCTTTATTGATTTTACATACAAAGGAAACTCTTACAAAAAGCAATTACAAGAACAGAAGGAAATTAAAACAAATCAGAAACATAAATAGAGAGGACTAATATGTTTATTGCTTTGGACTCACAAGACCCTTTTAAGCCATAACACAAAAACAACTCACTAATGTCTCTTAAAAATCTTATTAAGAAAAATTATAACTGAAACGCTAAGGCAATCTCTACACCATGCAAATACCTGCGGAAAGCAAGTGTTTCCCAAAGCCACTCCAGCAACAAGACCACCTCCATACCCAATAAGCACTATTTTCCAATCAATTTCAAAGAAAGATCCCGAGTCATTGCCATTATCAGAGGTAGAAGGTCTTGCATGATCTTTACACTTCTTCAATAGCTGATCCCCACACAATCCTTGGTTACCCTCAAATGAATCACTTTTGAATGTAGAAAACTGATTATTTTGTGGTATAGGACCTGTGAGATTGTTAAAGGACACATTTAAGTATTCCAAAAAGGTGATTTCTGCCAACTGTTGGGGAATTTTCCCTGAAAGACTGTTGACAGAAAGATCTAGTGCTTCAAGGTTTGAAAGCTTCCCTAAGGAAGATGGAATGCTGCCAATAAGGTGGTTATTTGACAAGTTGAGCAAAACAAGTCCCTTCAACTCGCCTATCACTTGTGGTATCTCTCCACTGATTTTGTTGCTTGAAATATCAATGGCTATTAAGCGGTAAAAATTCTGAAGGTGATTGTAAACCATGGCCAGCCCTTTGTTTGACATTGTGAACGAATAAAACTTATCTTCTGTTGTATAATATAGTCCTGCATTGTTCGATTTCCAGTAAGACCTGTACTCTAATTGACTTACGTTGGTAGTTTTCATTGTTTTCCATCTTTGGATCATTTCTGATGGAAAACTTCCAGAGAACTCATTGTGAGAAAGGTCAATGATGTGAAGCTTGGGAAACGTGCATGTCATGTTGCTTGAGCACCTAATGTCTCCATGAAATTCATTGTTACTTAAAGACAATACTTTCAACTCGGGTAATTCTCCCATCCAAAATGGAAATGAATCATTGATATTGTTGTAACTAATATCAAAGAATTCTAGCCTTCTGTTGTTGATCAATGCCATTGGCAACCGACCCTGAATATTGTTGTTACTGAGATCAATCTTTTGAAGGGAATTTCCTATCATGTATGTTTGAGGAATGAGGCCAGACAATTTATTCCCTTTTAGATCCAAACTTTCCAAAGATTTGCTAAAGTTCCCCAGACATGAAGGAACATTGCCGCTTAAGTTGTTGAACGATAAATCAAGTTCTGTGAGTGATTTGAGATTGCATATGGATGGGTTTATTTCTCCTGTCAATGAATTATGGTTAACAGCTAAGCCTTGTAGACTTTCTTTCTTCCACAACCAATTGGGTATCGATGTTATATTGTTGTTTGGCAACATAAGAAATTCCAGATCAGCCAGATCTCTTATAAATGTTGGAATCTCAACTAAATTGCATGAATCCAATTGTAAGATTTGAATTCGAGAATCAGTCATATGGGAAGAACTTTTTCCGCTATACAATGACAGTTTGTTGAATGCTAAATTTAGAAAAAGTAACTTTTTGAGCTTTAGAAATGTGTCAAGCTCTAGCTTTCCATGCAATGAATTAAAGCCTAGGTTCAAGACAACTAAATTTGTTAGGTTCATTATCCAAGCCGGTATTTCACCCTTTATATTGCTATTTTTTGCACTTAAAAATTGTAGCTGGGTGAGATTTGCAAAAGATAATGGAATGTCACTGCCAATTTTGACTGATGATATATCCAAGCCAATTAATGATGAAAGCCTACCTGCCCATGAGATGGTTTCGATAGTAAATTCATTCAAAGCAACACTCAAGATGGTTAGCTTGGTAAGATTTGCCAAGGATGCGGAAGGGTCGCCCCTGAATTTGTTATTATTAAGGTTTATCCCTGTGAGCTGTGTGAGGTTGCCAAGCGAAGAAGGAATATATCCAAAGAAATGGCAATCTGGAATTGATAGGGAGATTAAAGAACTAAGCCTTCCAATGGATATTGGGAGTGTGCCATAGAAACCTGTCTTGTCAAGTAGTAACTTGGTTAGTGAACTAGATTGAAACTCAGGCAAACTTCCATTGAGATTTGGATTATATCTCAAATCTAGATATTCCAAGTTTGGAAGATGAAATACTCCAACTGGAAATTCACCATACAATTCAGAATTGTGTAGAGATAGTTTTTTCAATGAAGTTAGATTTGCGAGTGTATCTGGTAAAGTAGATGAAATTGTCACGTAACTAAGAAAAAGGGTCTCAAGTTTTGTTGAGTTTTGAATTATGCTTTTTAGACTGGACAATTTGAGTTGCAGCAGATTGTTTGTAGCCATGAAGCCTAGATCAAGAGACAACAACTTGGACAACTGTGAAACTTGTGGTGGAATTTCTCCGGAAAATAAACTACAAGAAAGGTTCAGAAATTTTAGTTGTGAAAGCTTACCTATCTTGGATGGGATTTGAGAGTAATTGAAGTCATTGTCAGAAAGATCAAGAACTCGAAGGTGCACAAGGTGAAAGAGACTGCTATTTGCATCCATTCTACCGTAGAGTTGGCTGCTACTTAGATCAATGTGAATCACATGATCTGTGTGCTCGTGACATTTAATGCCATCCCATGAGCAACAATCTGTGTTGGAATTCCATGATGCTGTTTTAGGATAACCAAGAAGCTTATCAGAGGCAATCTTGTTGATGACAAAGCCTTCCTTAAATTGCAACAAGGCATGGCTTTCATATTGATGACACTTTTGCTGAATTTGAGGAAAACATGTTGTAAATGTGAAAGAGAAAAGTGAATAAAGGAAAAGCAATTTTACAAAAAAAACATGAGACCATGCAAACACCATTGTATTTGAATATTTTGAACTGGGTGTTTTGGATGAAATGCTAGAGACAAACATGTTTTGAATACTAAAGGAATGGACTGCATATAACAAATGAAAATGATTTCTAGTGAACTTGATTATCATTGACCAAAAAAAACTTTGTTTTCTATTTTCTAGACATTTGTCTATTATTTGACTCAGCAATTTGCTCTGATTTTCTTGCTACTTGCATTCTTGGAAAATAATTTAATATTTTGACTTTATCAATTGTTCCCACCTACATAACAATTTTATTTCGTACCGACATAACAATTTGTTTTCTCCCTTCATTTACTCAACATTTTTATTATTTGGTTGTATGCATAAAGCTTCAATCTAGAACTGACTTCCATGTAAGAGCTTGCACAAATTTATTGAAAAATTAACTATATTCCATGTACAATTTTTTTATTAAAAAAACACATTTTAGGGAAAAGATACTTGGAAAAATGAAAGAAAATTGTAGTCCTAATGCTGAGATTTGTTACTATGATTCGGGGTCTGTTTGATTGTTTGGAGAGAAGGTTTTGAGTATAGGGAAGAAAATAAACTAGAGAAATATTACGTTTTCTTTGTTTGAGAGATTGTGTTTGTAGAGAATAATAAATTAAATATACTAACATTAATATGTTTAATTTTGAGACTTCTATAATAACATAAATTGAATTTAAAAAATGATCTAAATTCTCTGAAACCCTCATCCAATGCAATTTTTGAACTTTCTCAAATTCGAAGGATTTTGTATTGCTGAAGAAAAATAACAGTTCAAAGTTCTCTTTTCAAACCCCACATTCTCCCAAATAGACTCTTGGTGATGCAAAAAGAGTTAATCAAGCAAGAGACTGTAGTATGACAGTTTCTTTTCTCACCCTATTTTGTGATTCTAAAATCCAAAAAATGGGGGGATTTTAAACGTATTTTATGCTTTTGAAAGATACAATCCAAAATGCAGTTGGGCACGCGAGAGGCAAATAGGGTGAGATAAGAAATTCACTTATAGCATAGTTCTCTATTTGCCTTATGACAAAATGTGGCAATCTTCCTAAGCTTTGCCCCCAATCATCTAAATAATATAAGAAAGACATTAAGAAAGCAATGCCTTAACAAATCTATCAAAGTTTATTTCATAAGAAAATTTATTATCACAATTCACAACATACAAATTCAATATAAGTGTTTTTAAATCTGAACATAATTTAATCAAATTTGACAAAAGATCTCCCATCTATATTACAGAAGATTTTACTTATTTGTATCACAATCTTCTCTAGTCTCTAATGATCGGCAACTCAGGTGTAGAATGCAGACACAACAATTAGTCCAAACGAACATACAAGCTATAACAATGAGTAATCAGACTAAAATATGAAGACAACACTGTCATGAACTCTCGACTTTTGATTCTGAGCCACACATTCTGAAATCCACATAAGATTTCTGATCTCCTGCTCCCTTAACCTCATATATGCGAAGAACACAGCATAGTGAAACTGCAAACATAGTCAAATTAGGATGGCTTAGTGAATGAATAAAACATACGTACACTATACAGAAACATTTATAATTAAGCCAATCAATATCCTTCCAGCTTAATATTCTGATATTCTGAACTGTTTAAAAATAAACCTGTTGCTCAAATGCTAAGCAATGCCTCTTGACCTCCTCCTCATAGAATGCCTTGTCAAGCATCTGGCTCTCCCCATACGATAACTTCGCAAAGATAGATTGATAAGGAGGGTATTTTTCCATAACAGCACGAACCTACGCGAGCAACCATGTAAAAGAATTAAGGCTAAAAAAGCAATACTAAAAGAAATCAACTAGAAATCAGTGGATGTTATAGACAACAATGATGAATCTCAAATATTTCAGGGCCGATACC
>Ga0228711_1010868_pt1 | contig 11814 bp, 11 predicted proteins | sample MedpolnodulmetaG_2_FD_177996 | JGI IMG/M metagenome (GOLD analysis project Ga0228711, IMG submission 177996) | Root nodule microbial communities from Medicago polymorpha collected in Santa Monica, California, United States - brown nodules | ecosystem: Host-associated > Plants > Roots > Nodule...
TAGTACTTTGATTATGGATCCTGTACACTTGAACAAATTGTTTAGCAAGTCCAATTGATGATTTTTAATACCTTGTTATTATCAAAACTCAATAGGTGATATTGTGAAACACCCTTTGTTCCAACACAGGTGTATGTTTCTTTCTATCAATAGCCGCTCCTTCTTCATCAAGAGCTAAGTCACCAACACCATCTTCAAGAGTATCCCACCGTTCATCATCTAATCCCATGATGTAACTGTACATGTTGGTTTTCCACCAAGAAAATTCTTCAGGATCTCCATTGAACTTTGGAGCTTTGCCAGAATCAGATTTCTTATTAGCTGAACCATAATCATATGGAACAACATTGTTGTTTCCTGACGAGTTTCCAGAAGAGGAAGTTTCAGCCATGTTTTTCTCTGATCTTGAATTGTTACACTGTTAAGTGTTAAGACAACAGACCAAGGCTCTAAATACCAATTGAAGGTGAGAAAAGCACAAGAAGGGGGGTTGAATTGTGTTTGCTTTTTCTTTGTTTTCTCATACTAAAGTCATTGATCAGAAGCATATAGAGTTCAGCTTCTGAAGTGATAATCAGATTCTAAATGCAGCGGATAAAAACAGAAAGAGAGAGAGAGAGAGAGAGAGAGAGAGAGAGAGAGAAGACACAAAACAATTATACAGGTTCCTTCCACAAACCGGAAGTAGTCATGTCCCTCTTGCACTTTCAAGGAGAGTTCACTAAAATGTAATATCAAATTACAACTGCTCAATGCTAAACTTAGCAAGAGACTTCAAATTACTCAAGCACAATTGCAAGAGATTTCCTATGCTCCTGAACACAATCAAGAGACCTCCAATGCTCAAGCACAACTGCAAGAGACTTCCTATGCTCCTGAACACAATCAAGAGACTTCTAATGCTCAAGCACAACTGCAAGAGACTTCTAATTCAATTAGAATTACAAAGAAAAATGTTTGAGGTTGAACACTTGATATACAATCAGTGGTGTTCACAATACAAATCAGATACAAACTCTTTAAGACTCTAGAATTTATAAGATAAGAAAGTTGTTAAGAAATTCTAAGTGAAATTTTGATGCAGAACAATTTCAGCAGAGTTTTGGCACTTGTAGATTGTTGTTGAGTCATGTATGTATTTCTCTAAGTCTTCACTCCTTTATATAGAGGTGTGAAAGAAACTTTGTGAATTTCCAGCGCATCAAAATAGAGTTGTTTGAAGCTTTGACCAATCACCAATGATCTTTTGCCTGATATGGTTATTGTCCTATGAAGAATCAATTTCAAATCCATTCCAAGTTTGGAGGAACACATTTGCAGACGCAGCTGTTATTCTTGTCATGTAGCAGAGGCAGAAACAGAGTAGTGGAGGTAGTGGTTGTACACTTCGTACAATTGTCCTTTTTCAACGCTCTTTAAAGAACAAGCATCCCATGCCTTCAAATTCTTTCAAAATAGTCGTTGCTTCACTCTCCTAATCTTCTGCAATGCTAGGCGTGAATAAATCCTTTGAACAGCCTTTGAAGCTCTAAGTCTCTCATCTTCAGATGAACTTCAGCTTTTGGTGATGTTGCTTCTGATGAGGTGTTTCTGATGAACTTGCTTTTGATGATGACGTCATTACTTCAGGAGCACTTGACTTCAAAAGCACTTTTCTTCAGATGCTTCAAGCTTCATTCTTGTTGATTCCTTTGCTCTCTTTTGTTCCTTCAGAACCTTATAAGATACCAGAATTTTTGTCTATGGTCTTGTACACTTGATCAAATATTAGCATATCCAATTGACAATTTTTTAATACCTTGTTATCATCAAAACTCCAAAGGGTAATGTTCAACACTTTTTGTTCCAACAGGTTGTGGAGGAGGTTGACCCTGATCAACCTCTCACTTTTGGCATCTTTCAAGTGATGTACAGAAAACTCTGACATTGGTTTTTCATGGAGTTTTTCAAGGGTGTCTTGAACTACCTCTTGGCCTTACTTTTGGTCTCTCTCTCTCTTCATGGATCAACCTCTCACCTTTAGGAGTTTGCAAAGGGTTTACCAGAGAGTTAGGAGATGCTTTTGTGTTGAATTCGGAAAGAGCGTTCTGAGCTATTGTGTGGGTCTTGTCCTGGTGTTGCTAGTGTATCAATACACCATCATATATTTTATAGATACTGCAAACTCTTATCCCTTGCCTATATATTTTTTTCAATCAAATGATATCTATGGTTTTGATATCTTGCTTCAAAAAATGACATCTCTAACTTTGATAATTTTCTTTTGTCTATCATTTTTTTTTATAAAGTGCGTTTCTTTTATTTTTGTGTTTATTGATTCATAAAAATTAATTTGTAAAAAAATGTAAGGGGGCAATTGCTGATCCTACTTCTAACTCTTTAATAGGGTGTCAATTTTCCATCTAAGAGATATTTCAGAGGAAAAAATCGCAGTCTCATGTATTGTAAATGCATTCTGGTAAGTTATTTATGAGATGGATTACTCGTTTGGTTCTGCGGTGGCTAGCTGCAAACGCCAGTTTGAGTATGTTAAAACGTGATTCTGCTAATTAATAAGTGTTTGGGTCACTATTTTCAAAATTAATTCTGGCTCCCAAACTTGATTCTATCCAAAGCTACTCCTAGTAGCTTCTGCGTGTGGTAAAAATTGATTCTCCACAAAACACTTTTCATAAACAAAATATAAATCAGATATATCCTAATTTCACAAATTTGCCCCTCCAAAACCAACTCTAAATCATAATAAATTGAAACAGTGAGAATTGGAAGAAAAAAAAACATTGAATTTGGCGGTCGCTCATGTTCTCTCTGTGTTCCTGGGAGTACCATTTCTTTATTAATTTTTTTTAAAGGATATTAATTTTTCTTTTGTTCAGAGGAATTTGTGTTACAGAACTGCTATATAGTACAGATATTTGCGTACGAAATTTTACGGGCGAGTGTAAAGTAAATGTTAATTTTCCACGCGTTGCAGACTTGCAGTTTTTGCAATTTATTTAAATAATAATACAAGATAAATATAATAAAAAATGATAAAATTGCTTAACCCACATCCACCCACCGTTTCTCTTCCTTCTGCACCTGTTTGGAAATGAAAAGCACACCTACCTTCCTCTTTTTTCCATGTTCTCTAATGGCTCTTACCACCTTTAAACCTTCAAACATTCACCTTCTTTAGATCAATGGCAGTTGTGATGGTATAAGGAGGAACACAGGCACGTGACGGTAAATATAATGAGATAGAGAATCTGTTCAACAAAGGCACAAGATCCTGAATACGAAAATCCAAGCAATGTTTATATTCCATTGCTTGAGAGTTTATTTTGGAGTATGGACAAACAATAATGAACTTGCTTTTTAGCTGAAGTGAAGACCATTTGTAATTTGTTCTGGAATATCTTGTTGAAAATTCTTAGGGAAAACATCCAATGTTCTCCAATGAGAATGAATTACTGGAAAAGCAGAAACAATTGCGGTGGGAGCGGTGACGGTGGGTTTCATTTCACATTCTAAATCAATTTTGATTCAAACTATCAAAACAACATTGACTCCTTCTTTCATTGACTCCTTTTAGCCATGCCCAATGTAAACTCAAATTCACATAACAACAAATCAATACCTTCTTTTTTTAACATATCAACAATATCACAAATTATATCACAATCAACATTAACATATAAATACCTAAATATCTAAGAAAAAGTCCTGTTATAAATATTTTGTAGAAAAAAAAATTAAACCTCTCACAACCTTGAAGCCTCTTTACTTTGTAAAACTGATATGTTCCAAATCCATGATAGACCTTTGCTTCCTTATCTCAATCTTCATCAGCTTGCACTAACATTCTTCATCACCATTATCATCATTCATCAATGGACTAACCAATGATTTTGTTCAGCAAGTATGTCATCTGATACATGTTTGCATCAATGGACTAACCTGCAAAATAAAACATCAGGTAAGTATTTTCTAAAGTATCAACTGAAGTAGGTTGCCAGTAAACATAGTAACACGCCTTAGGTTGCTGAGCTATAAAGTTATCAGTAGCTTGCAGGACTGGCATATTGTCCAATCCTGCCTTTGTAAATATCCTTCGAGCCAAACCATCCCTTTGCTCCAGGAGGGCTTTCATTAAATGCTCGAAATCCACAATTTGTTGTTTATTGACTCGTGCAGCATCAACAGCACCAATAATACCCTCCCAAGCCATTTCTGTGAACTCTGTCTGTGATATCTAATTAAATTAAATAGAGAATATACGTCAGTTAACGAGAATGAAAAACATATCCAACTTGTACTGAAATTTACTCTTAAAATGTCGTATTCTATGCTCAACCCTTCACTGTGAACTTATTTATCATTTTATTTTGTTCTAGTGACCCTGGCGGCGAAATCACACACCTTAAGTGTTGATAAGTGGAGAGCTGCGGATTTGAACCAACACCACATCATATCAAATGTCTATTTTGTTGATTCTTAACGAATCCTTGTTTATTAATTTTGTTAAGTCTGCAGCAACATAACCTAATATTTTCTTTCCCATTTGCTGTATTAATTTAACCTAACAAATTTCATCTAAAAAAAATACATCGCACCAATTTCATTCCTATCCTCTTGCCTACATCGCACCAATTTCATTCCTATCCTCTTGCCTTTTTTTTTTTGACAATATTTTCTCCACTTATCCTTATTTATTAATTTTGTTAGGTCTGTAGAAACTTAACCTAATATTTTCCCTCTCATTTGCTTTATTAGGTAAGCAATAATTTAACCTAACAAATTCCATCTAAAAAAATGCATCACACCAATTTCCGAATTTTCTTTTATAATATTTTCAAATTTCATACATTTTATGAAGTTTTTATTTTGTCTACTATGGATTATCACGTGTTATTTTTTTCACCGTTATCAATTATATATTGCATTTTATTATTCGTATATCAATCCCTTTACAATAAACCCGTGTCAAAAATCTAGTTCATTATATCTCTAATTAGGATGCAACTTGCAAAATTACATGACACTGATTTTATATACATTGCGCAAGAAATTCAAGAATGTATACCATTGCAAAATTACAAGACACTGATTTTATACACATTTCACAATTCATGATCCTTCATATGCTTTCATCCTCCTCCTGCCATCACCAGTTTACAGCTTATGTAACTTTCATAAGCTCAGTGGAAATGAACAACAAAGAAACAATTTCCCTTCTCCGGTGTAATACAAAACTGCAAGACAAATGTCATTTGAAGATTCAAATTTTATAGCATCATATTTTAGGCCTATATTTTGACTTAGGTTTCTTCTCAGTCTACTACTAATTCAGCTTCCTGTCTACTACTAATATGCCAAGCTGCACAGCTTCCTGTCATGCAACAAAAAATACATGTTATATTCTTATAGTACATAAAAAACAGGATTTAATAGAGTTAAGCGGTCGTAACTGTAGATACACATTCCCTTAATTGCTTTATCATTTGTATTTGTATGTGATGTTTACAATATCAATGGTTGCAATTGTAAATGTAATTTAAAAGTTTAGGACTTAAATAGAAATAAGTAGAAGTTTAATGTTTAGCTTTTACAGGAAATGTACCTTTCCCAAGGAGCTCAACTTTGCTGGTGAATTCACGTGGAGATTAAGATTGCTGCAATCATCAAATGTTGAATGATTAATAGACTGAGCTCAAATTTGAAACCATGATCACAATGCCTATCAAAGCAGAGATACACAAACATGCACAATTACACACATACATACAAAAACAATCAAACCCAAAACCAAGAAATCAAACCCAAAACCAAGAAATTAAAACCTAAAATCACTAAAATAAGATATACCAAATTAACATAAATTGCATTCCTAAAACATTGAATTAGACAATTTCAACAAAAAGTAACATTGGAGATGATGGTGGGTGGGTTGAATTTCATAGGAAAGAAAGAGGAGAAAGAGTTTTGATATTTACTTAGTGATTATTCCATCATGGGTACTCCAAAAGCAAGCTTATTTGATGATTTTCATGCGATTGAAAGAAAAATGAAGATTTGGAACAAAGAGGGGAGAGGGGGCGGTTTGCATAAATGGAGGGAGAATGAGTTTTTGCTTTCTTACTTGATCATAACACTACAAATAGCCTAATTTGATGATTATTCTTGATGATTCATGAAGAAAAATGAAAATTTTGATGGAGAGGGTTTGGGTGAGGGTGAGGTTGGTTAAGAGCTTAGAGAGAGAAAGGGGAATTGCTGATATTTTTGGAAAGAGAATGGTGTGGTGTTAGTGTCGGGTTCCACTTGTGTAACATTGGCCATTTTAAGTTATATAACATTGCCCAATCAAGGTGTGCCACGTGGCACACCCTTTTAAAAAAAAAATCAATTAAAGGAGAATTAGAAAACACGTGAGAGTAAAACTGCAATAGAAAACGCCCGCCATTTCTTTCAGCTTCCTCCTTCCACTTCAAAACAAACTCACTCACCATCATCATTAGTTTTCCGTCCACCTTCGGTCGTCGCCGCCGTCAACCTGCCATGAATGCGTCATCATAAGGTTTTTTTTCTTTTGTCTTTTTCTTTAGAATGATTGAAATGTCCATAGAAATGAGATTAACCCATAATAAAAATCAAAATTTCTATGAAAATAGAGAATAACAACACTTGATCAAGAAGATAAAACAATCGTTTTTGAACTAGTTTCAATTTATTAGGATTTAATTTTAGGAAATTTAGGGTTTTATTCAAGGATGTATAGAACCCATTGCAATGCATACATAAACTCTGTTTCTTTTTTTTTTTTTTTAAAGCTTGACTCATGTTATTGTTGTTTTGAAATAGGCAAAGGGATTGACTGATCCTTGAATTTTTTTTTTCTTATCATTCATACTGTTTTGATGTTTTCTTTCTTAATGTTTTGTATGAATTGTTTTTTATGCCTTATGTTCTTTATTTTCTTTTTAGGTTCCCTAGATAGTTTGATCAACTATGGCATCTTCAGATGTTGATTGGAAACCAATGATTGGAATGGGATTTGATTATATGGAAGAGGCTAGTAAATTTTGGCTTGCTTATAGTTTCCATGTGGGCTTCGGAGTTAGAGTACGTTTCACAAACAAAAAAGAAGACGGTAGTGTATCGTCATGTCGATTGGTTTGTTGTAAGGAAGGGCTAAAGAGGAAGGAGAAAAGATATGCATATGAAGGAAAATATACGAGAGCCGATATTAGAACAAATTGCCCTGTAAGAATTACACTTTCTCGTAAGAATGGAAAGTTGGTTATCCATGACTTTGAAGAAGAACATAACCATGATCTACAAAATTCAGAGACAACACACATGCTTCGGTCACATAGAAAGATAACTGAAGTACAAGCATATGAGATTGATTTGGCCAAAGACTCTGGATTAAGGCAGAAGTCAACATTTCAACTTTTGAGCACACAAGCAGGGCATAGAGCTAATGTTGGATTTACAGAGGTGGATGTAAGAAACTACATCACTGTAAGAAGAAAAAGAAGTATGGCGTATGGTGAGATTGGATGTCTTTCACAATATTTTCAACGACAATTGTTGGAGAATCCATCCTTCTTTCATGCATATCAGATGGATGTAGAAGAACATATTACAAATGTGTTATGCACAAATGATTTTGGATTACGGGTATTTTGGTGATGTTGTTTCATTGGACACCACGTACTGTACCAACCATGCCAATAGACCACTTGCTTTTTTTTTTCTTCTGGTTTCAACCATTATAGAGGTTCGGTCATATTTGGGGCGGCACTAATGTATGATGAGACAAGTGATTCATTTAGATGGTTGTTTGATACATTCTTACAGGCACACAACAACAAAAAACCAAAGACGGTCTTCACTGACCAAGATCAAGCATTGGCAAAGGCAGTTGCAGATGTGATGCCCGAGACTCATCATGGTTTATGCACATGACACTTGTTACAAAATGGAGTTAAACATCTTGGGAACTTGATGAAGGAAGGATCTTCTTTGCTTAGTGATATCAAAAAATGCATGTATGATATTGACAGTGAAGCAGATTTTGAGAAAGCTTGGTTTGACTTGATCCACAAATTTAATATTCATGATAAATCTTGGATCAAGACAACTTATGGTCTTAAAAAAAAAAATGGGTTGCATGTTTTATGAAGGAAGTGTTAACACTTGGCATGCGAAGTACACAAGTTAGTGAAAGTTTGAATGCTCAGTTCAAGTCTTGTATGAAACCGAATGTGAATATCCTAGAATTCTTCAACCATTTTGAAATAGTTGTTGAGGAGAAGAGAGCAAAAGAATTGAGTTGTGTGTATGAATCCTCACATAAGCTTGCAAGGTTAGCATATGAAACTGCACCAATACTAATCCAAATGGGAAAAATATACACACACATAATATTTGAATTGTTTCAAGATGAGTTTAAGTTATTCTTAACGTTATCTATACCAACTAGACATGAATCTGACTCTCTTTGTGAATATGTAATCACTAAGGAAAAACATGAAGGATCTTGGAGAGTTTCATTTAACCGTGTTTCGAATTCCATTACTTGTTGTTGTAAGAAGTTTGATACTTTTGGCATACTTTGTTCACATGCTTTAAAAGTGTTTGAATTGAATGATGTTAAGGTAATTCCTAAGAACTGTATTTTTAAGAGGTGGACAAGAGAAGCCTGTTGTGGCGTTGTGCAAGATTTTAGGGGAAAGGAAGTTGAAGGAGATCCTAACTTGTCTAGAAATCGAATGTTCAGACAAGTTGTCTCTAAGTTTATTAAAGCGGCAACTGAAGCATCACCCAAGGAAGAATGGCTCAAGTTTCTTGATAATGGTGTAGATGACATGTTCAAGAAAATAATGGAACTTCGCACACAGGCTATGGACAATAACGGTAATAATGGTGCTTGTCCAGAAATTATGAGTTCTGATGTTATACAAGCAAAGGGGTTCAGGGTACGACCCGGTTCAAAGCGAATTAAGCGACACCAAAGTTGTCTGGAAAAACAGCATAGTCGCGCTACATCTAGCCACGCTCCACCTAAAGAAAAAAGTTCACAGGTATATGAATTGGTATGTAGAGTACTTGTTTTAATTTTACTTGTTTTGGTGACTGTCCACCTTTTTGATTTTCTGATGATACGCAAACATACTGATTCGCGCACAAACTCGTACGATATAAGATATACTACAAAGTGTGTGTTGTTGAATAGCAGCTATAGTGTTCAAACATATCAGAATTTAAATAATCTTGTATGTTGCCTCGCAGTATTTAGTGAATGAAGTATTGCTGCCATTAGTTTTTGTCTGAACATTAGTAATTAAATTCATGACAGCATTGCTGCAATTTTAGTCTCATTCACTTGCAATAAAAGCTTTTACTTCCTTTTAATTAAATTCCACCATATGATTCACTGATGCACTTTTCTTTTATACTGCAATGATTTTAATTTTACATAATCATTTTAGGTTAAAGAATTAACAAGTCATATGGTTGATGGAGTATCTTGTTCTGCGCCTCCGACTTATGCGCCTTCGACTTATGCGCCCCCACAAGCACATGAGGATCAATTCAATTACACAGCCATGCTGATGGTAATTTCAAAAACAAATTCATAAGGAACTATACATACATTTAACAAGTATCGTGATGCTAATTTTTAAGCTGCTATTAATGTAGGAACCTCTTGACGATACAAATATTGGAGCATTGTATTGATTGACCTCTAATCTACATCAAAAGAAATGGAGTTGTTGCGTGTTTCAACGGGTTGTTGTCATCTGTTTTTCTGGTTCGGCATGTTGCAGGTTGTTTTCTGCTGTTTAGGTGCGGTTTTTTGGAGCATGGGAACTGTGTTTTTGCTGTTAAAACCACTTAGTAGTGTTATTTTGGCTTCTGTTAGTGTGCTGTCTTAGGATTGTGCAGCCACGCCTCTGCTAAGTTGTTATAGCAGCAGCTTTAGTTCCCCATGGTGGGTATTTTTTGGGGTTTGTCCCATTTTTTTCCTGCTGAATTATAGCAGTAGTGTTATAGCAGCCTCTGCTATACATTGACTTTGTATTTTGAATGGAATATACAATATTGTGCTCGCCTAATTGTGTTATAGCAGCCTCTGTCATTTGTTCGTTTCTATTTATGCATTTTTTTTGCTTATGCGTTTTTTCGCTTATTGAGTTGTTTCAATTGCACATCAATACTGAATTGAATATTAACAAGTATATTGAGTTGTTTCATAATACATGCACACTATAATTGAGGATGTTTATGATTTAGAAAAGAATAACATTTGTTAAACTGCAGATTCATTAGAAAGGAGTATATTATATTATTCCAAGATATAGGTACATGCTTCAAGCCATAAAGAGCATTCTTCATAAAAGATGCTCAGTTTCACAGATTTAGTAGACTAATAGCAGCATATTGCGTTTTTTCCACTTATGCGTTTTCATAACAGATGTTCAGTTTCACATATTTTCAATTTCACCATAGCATACAAACAATAGCAATTCTCTGCAACATCATTGTAACCCTCTTTTCACTATTTTTGTCACAATTCAAAAAATCCCAAATCAACCCACCTCTCTCAAGAGACAACTGAAAGGATATTTGTTGTTATTACTGATCTCTACAATAACAACCCTCAATGAATCCCTTAATGAATCTCAAAATCCATTCCAAATCAAATTCATCAAATTTGAAAAAGAGATTGTCGTAGGAGAGAAAGTGAAGAGGAACGGTGGTCGATGGAGGAGAGGAGGACGCCGGCGGAGGGAGGCGTCGGCGGTGACGGAGAAAAGTTGATGGTGGGTGGTGGGTTCAGATGTCGTAGGGGAGAAGAGAAGAGGAATGCGTTTTTGAGTTTTCACTGGTTTCTAATCTCACGTGTTTTCTAATTCTCCTTTAATTGATTTTTTTTTTTTAAAAAGGGTGTGCCACGTGGCACACCCTGATTGGACAATGTTATATAACTTAAAATGGCCAATGTTACACAAGTGGAACCCGTTGTGTCATCCGAAATATTGTAGATTACTGATGAGGTGGCAACAACCAAAATCCACTAATAAGAAAATTACAAAAATACCCTTCAGGAGGGCAAAACTGTAAAATCAGCACGATTAATATTTAATATGGAAAATGCTATTTTGTACAGATGATTTCCCTATGAATTTTCACGGACGCGTGTTATTAATCTATCGACGTGCTTCAGTTTCTCTATCCACAAAAATAGGATTAAATTAAATATAAATAAAAACCAATAATAGAAATGAAACCCACCGTCACCGCTCCCACCGCAATTGTTTCTCCTTTTCCAGTAATTCACTCTCATTGGAGAACATTGGATGTTTTCCCTAAGAATTTTCAACAAGATATTCCAGAACAAATTACAAATGGTCCTCACTTCAGCTAAAAAGCAAGTTCATTATTGTTTGTCCATACTCCAACACAATGGTTTGCGGTCCTTGCTTACGAGTCCAGATGCTCCAATTGCATGATTTATCATGGTAATTACAGTCTACATGGTGAATTGGTCATAGAAACATGCTGGCCAAAAGCATTAATCAATCTCTAAAGACTCCACTATGTGATACTGTCTCATCAACGAGACTATATTGTACTGCATATTATATTATAGTTAGAGTATAACATGTTAAAATTGAAAACGATTTGAAAAGTAATAGAAAGGAAGAACTTTTTAAGCATGGGTACTCCAAAATAAACTCTCAAGCAATGGAATATAAACATTGCTTGGATTTTCGTATTCAGGATCTTGTGCCTTTGTTGAACAGATTCTCTATCTCATTA
>Ga0228711_1010869_pt1 | contig 11809 bp, 10 predicted proteins | sample MedpolnodulmetaG_2_FD_177996 | JGI IMG/M metagenome (GOLD analysis project Ga0228711, IMG submission 177996) | Root nodule microbial communities from Medicago polymorpha collected in Santa Monica, California, United States - brown nodules | ecosystem: Host-associated > Plants > Roots > Nodule...
AACTATTTCCTAAAAAAAAAAAAAAAAGATGATACAAGAAGGAGAATAACGTAACATACCATACTTATATTGTACCAAATTAAAAAAAAAAATACTAGTATTCAAATTTGGTTCTAGAAAAATTCTCTCAGTTGTGTATCATTCTCCAATAATATAATCATCATTTAAGTCAAAAAGAAAATTATTTGATGAAGAATTTTGAAGTAATGGAAGGGAAGAACTAGGGGTGTTCGCGGTGTGGTTTGGTTCGGTTTTGAGGATAAAAGTCATCCGAACCGCAAGATAAAAAAGTATGTGGATTGGTTTGGTTCGGTAGACTTTAAAGATAAAATCCGAACCAAACCAATGCGGTTTGGGTTGGATCGGTTGATGCGGTTTTTTCGAGACGATACAATTTTTTGTTTGCAACATAAAAATAAAGTTAAAAAGCTAAAACACAACATATTTCAGCAATGTTTTGAATTCCATCAAATATTACAATTTCATTTTCATTTTATAATGTTTCCAACAACATAGAGCAAGTTAAAAATGTGGACAAAAAGTAATCATATTTTGTAAGAAATGCAAAAGACTAAGATTTTATCATTCTCTAAAATTTCAAGCAGCACATAAATACGTTTTTTAAATAAAAAACAAAGAATGAACCTGACAAGAGAAAAATATGTCATTTTATAAAAGTTTCCATTGAGTTTCTATGAGTATTGGTCTAGGTGACATATGTTTAATTAACATTTTTCTTATATTGCGGTTTGGATTGGTTTGGTTCGGTTGGTTAAATGAAAACCGCAAACCAAACCAAACCATGCGGTTGAGTAAGAAAATGATCCGATTAGATCCGAACCAAATGTGGTTTTGGTTTGGGTTGGTTCGGTTTGCAGTTTTTCTATTGGATTGGTTCGGTTTAAACATCCCTAGGAAGAACTTTGATTGATGTCAATTTCAAATTCGGTATGAATAACATTTAGATCTATTTCTCTTAAGGTCATTCCTTGTTTTTCCCTATCGAAATTGTAGACATCGTATTCTAATTATAAGGATAAATTGGTGGGAAATTAAAAAAAATTGGCGTTTTAAACATGGCGGCTAATTTTTTTGATTATGTAAACAAATTTAGCAGATGAAAGAATTGGCTCGGCTGTATTTATACCAGCTCTATAATTAATGTCTTAATGTGACTCTTAATCTTTTCAATAATTTAACTTTAAGTAAATGTGACTTTAAATAATAAAAAAAAATAGTGAGGTTTGTTTAGTAAAATTAGTATGAATGTCGACTAATTTATTGCATTTCTTAATTTGTGTGTAAAATCCTTAAATGACTATTATTTAGAGATAGATGGAGTAAGTGATAAGTTCATGAATTATAAGTGATTTTTGTGATGTTTTTGAGTTTTTGAAAATTGAGTGAAGAATCATGAATTAGAGATTAAATCCATGCTTTGATGTGTATTAAATGTTCCTTTTAATTGTATTAACTTTGGGTGATGTTTATACAATGATTTTGGGAAGAATGAGATGAGAAATGTGATTTTGGGGAAGTTTTGGGAAGGTTTCCTGAGATCAAACCCGTTTTTCGGGTTCCCAGGAACAAGGAGCTCGCTGGACGAGCAAGTGTCTTGTTGTGGCGAGATGTGTAGAACCACACATGTTGTTTTGTGTGTTCCGCCCTTTTGGGGATGTTTCCGGACATCCCTGAGTGTTCCTTATGTGATGTTTTGTTGTTGTTTTGATGAATTTAAGTTATGTAACCATGCTTGCTTAAAATTGAATGAGTTATGACATTTTGAGATGAACTTTGACCATAATATAAACATGATCTTGGAATAGAATGAAGTAAGGTTTTTCTCAAACAAAATGTTGATGTTATGATTGAACTACTGTGATAATTAATATAGAGGAAGTACGTAGGTTTGGAAAGGATGTTTATGATTGTGTAATTTGGTTTTTAATGAAATATCTAAAAATAGACGAACTTTGTAAAAATATATGGACTTTGATGAAATGACAAATTATGACATGATAGCTTGTAAATGATTTATGCTCATGATAATATGATGAATAATGATTGAATAGTGATTAATATGCACATGGTGAATTGATTAACTAAGTGAAAATACTTAATCGTCTTTAAATGCAAATTAAGCTAAATGAATATTGTTTCTTAATGTGATAAATGCTTGATGACGATTATGGTGATAATGATTTTGGTGAAGATGAATTAATGATGATAATAAATTCATCATTGTCCCGTGAGCATAGCTCAGTTCGTAGGACAATGCATTATTATATACAGGGGTCGGGGATCGAACCCCGGACACCCCACTTATTCAGCTTATAAGGTGAATTCTAGCCACTAGGCTACCTGACCAAAAAAATAAATTCATCATCATGTGTATATACATATGTATAAAATGGTGATGAATATATGTATATGAAATGGTGAAATTGGTGATGGTGATGTCTTGTATGAACGTATGCGTTTGGTGAGTCATATGTTCATGCATCATAAGTTGTAGGATATTTAGTATCCAAAGTGGTGAAATATGATGTTTTAGTATCCGAAGTGGTGAATAGGATATTTTGGTATCCGAAGTGGTGGGATCAATCGGTAAAATAACTCCGACATCCAAAATTGGTACCACATACATATAGAATGGTGTCTAGAGCATTGCATGCATATGAATCTATGTGAAATGATTTATAATTTATTTTAGTGAATGATGTGACATAGGTGAATTATGTGAATGAGATGAAATATGTGAAGGATGTGAATGGTTTGAATTATATGCATTATGTGGATTATGTGAATACAAGCAGAGATGTGTATATGGTTATATTTCCTAAATGATGATGTTGGTGTAATTTGATGATTATGAAAAATGTAGAATGATGTAAGAAACTCTTGTATGATTAATGTTGTTGATTTATGCAAGTATGTATATGTAATATTTGAAATTCTATTATACTATACTTGAATTCGTAGTTTCTTAATGTTGAATGTAAACTTACCCTCCGATGACTTTTGTCGCCTCGCCATTGTAAAAATGGTGTAGACATGCAGGTTGAGGACACTTGAGACTGAGTTAGATCCGAGGATTAACTTGAGGCCTCCTCATTTTCTTTGCTTTTGGATTCTAGTCTAGGCTCTCATTAGGATCTTTTAGGAGTTATTTTATTTATATGCTATGTTGGATTTATATGGAGACCGTGTTGCTTTAGTTTAATGTATTCTGAGATTTGGATTGTGATGTTGAGACCTTGAGATTATTTTGGAGATTGTTGTTTATTCCGTTGTGAAATTTTGATCAAAATTGTAATATGCATGTTTTGAGTTTTAATAACGTAGCAGCTTGATCACAATATGAATTAATTGTTGTGTTTGTATTAAATATTAATGGTGGGGTTCAAGGGTATTAATCTTATATGTATCACAATATATTATGTCTCTAACCAAATCAGATAACTTAATGAATAAACTCATATCATTTATGTTTATTATGGTTCCAAATTTAAACAAAATTTCTCACAATCAAATGCATACACTTCAGAGATCAAATATGAAACAGTATCATAAATAAAGTTTCGTAAATGTAAAATCGTTCTTACAACGAAAATCAGATATGGGAACCAAGTCCCATACTTTCCACATGATCCTTAAATTTTGACGGTGACATGCCTTTAGTCTACGAATCAACAATCATCAATTCATAGTCAATATTCTTAATAACAATTGTTTGATCTTTAACGGGTTCTCTTGTGGCTAAGTAATTAATGTCGATATGCTTGCTTTGACTTCCACTTTTATTATTCTTAGCCATAAAAACCGCAACTGAATTATCATATTACATCTTTAGTGGTCTAGAAATTGAATCCACAATTTTCAACCTAGAAATGAAACTCTTCATCCACACACCATGTGATGTAGCCAAAAAACAAGATACAAACTCAACTTCCATTGTGGAAGTGGCGATCAAGGTTTGTTTTGCGCTTTTCCAAGAAACAACCCCGTCGGCTAACATGAAAATGTAACTGAATATTGATTTTCTTGAATTAACGCAACCAACAATGTTTGAATCAGAGTAACCATTGACCACTAAATCTTCAGTTCGCCTATATATAAGCATGTAGCCTTTGGTTCTTTGAAGATACCTCATTACTTTCTTTGCAGCTTTCCATACTTGGGTTACTTTGATATCAGCCTAACATTCCAATTGCAAATCAATGTTAGGTCGTGAGCAAGCTTGAGCATACATTAAGCGTCCAACAACGGAAGCTTATGGAATATTAAGCATTTGTTCCCTTTTAAAATCGTTCTTTGGGCATTGTTCCAAATGGAACCTATCACCCTATATAATAGGTGCTACAAAGCAACACTTTAAGTTTGGGGGTTGTGATGACATGTCATCTTAAATTATTTTCAACATATTTTTCAGTCATTTTAGTAGTGATTTGAGTCAAAAAAAGAGGATTTTTAGAAAGGTTGCTTATGGTTTAAGGGACATTTTGTAATGTTTTCATTTCGAGTCATGTTATCAAGCAATTCTTAGGTGTTTTGTAAGTATTCTATTGAAAACACATGTAATTCGGAAAAGCAAGACACCTTATGAATGAGAAGACATGGAATGAAGATTCAAGCGACCTATGAAGACATTACAAGTTTGGGAAATTCTGTCCCAAGTACAAAGACAAATTTGGAGGAAGAAACCACTTAAATTCAAAGAAAAAGGCAGCAAAGCACTAAAAGCAGAAGCTACACTCCCCGACTATGCTGACATGTGCCTCGGGTGCGAGAAATAATGTTGGAAAACATTATTTCTAGTACTCACCCGTGAGGCTCATGTTTGTGAGATTTTTCAATATGGTGCATGAGATACCCTTTTAGATTTTGCAGTTTTTCTCTTCTTTTTTGGTTTACTCGGTCTTACAAGTGATGAACAGTCTCTTCAACCACACAATCCACCTTCATACCACAAAGAGGATCAGTGAAGCTTTACAACTGATGACATAATTGTTTTGTGATCTTGATTTTAACAATTATTAATTTGATCTCACAATGACTTTTCTCTATTTCTCTCTATGTTCAACCTGATCACCAAAAGATGAATATAAACTTTTCTATTTAAGTTCAATCTGATCATGCTGGTGAATTCTGTGTCATATACCCGTGTCACTTGATAAAGAGATTTGGAGTGTTGAAGGAGCTTGATTTTAACCAGTGTCATCATTTAACTTTAACTCTAATTGCCATCAAAACATACCCGTATCACTTGCAAAATAATTAAGGATATGACATAAACTAAAAATAAATAACATAAAACGACAAATTTTTTTTATACATACCTATATGTGTATCATCTTCCATGAACAACTCATCATTTAAGTCAAAAAGAACGGAGCTTGAAGAAATTGGAGGTAATGAAGCACTAGAACTTTCAATGACATCACCATCTATATACATATAAATAAATAAATTAAAAATTAAAAATAGTCCACTACTTCCTTAAAAAAAAAAGAAGATGATACAAGAAGGAGAATAACGTAACATACCATACTTAATGTACCAAATTAAAAAAAAAATTAATACGAGTATTCAAATTTGGTTCCAGAAAAAATTCTCCCATTTGTGTATCATTCTCCAATAATATATCATCATTTAAGTCAAAAAGAAAATTATTTGATGAACAATTTTGAAGTAATGGAAGGGAAGACGTTTGATTGATGTCAATCTCAAATTCGGTAGGAATAACATTTAGATCTATTTCTCTTAAAGTCATTGCTTGTTTTTCCCTATAGAAATTGTAGACACTGTATTCTAATTTTTATAAGGATAAATTGGTGGGAAATTAACAAAAAAGTTGGTGTTTTAAACATGAAAAGTTGGCGGCTAATTTTTTTATTATGTAAACAAATTTGGCAAATGAAAGAATTGGCTTGGTTGTATTTATACCACCTTTGTAATTAATATCTTAATGTGACTTTTAATCTTTCCAATAATTTAACTTTAAGTAAATGCGACTTTAAATAATAAAATAAATAAATAGTGAGGTTAGTTTAGTGAAATTAGTATGTTTGTTGACTAATTTATTGCATTTCTTAATTTTTGTGTAAAATCTTTAAACGACTATTATTTAGAGATGGAGGGAGTAAGTGATAAGTACCAGGATTAGAAGTGATTTTTGTGATGTTTTTGAGTTTTGGAAAATTGAGTGAAGAATCATGAATTAGAGATGAAATTTATGCTTTGATGTGTTTTAAATGTTCCTTTTAACTGTATTAACTTTGGGTGATGTTTATACAATGATTTTGGGAAGAATGAGATCAAAAATGGAATTTTGGGGAAGTTTTTGGAGGGTTTCCTAAGAGGGAACCCCTTTTTCGGTTTCCCAGGAACAGGGAACTCGTTGGGCGAGTAGGTGCCTCGTCGTGGCGAGATGTGCAGAATAACACATTTTGTTTTGTGCGTTCCGACCTTTCGGAGATGTTTCCGGACATCCCTGAGTGTTTCTTATGTGATGTTTTGTTGTTGTCTTGATGAATTGAAGTTATGTAACCATGCTTGCTTGAAATTGAATGAGTTATGAGATTTTGAGACGAACTTTGATCATAATATCAACATGATCTTGGAATAGAATGAAGTAAGGTTTTTCTCAAATAAAATGTTGATGTTATGATCGAACTACTGTGATAATTAATATAGAGGAAGTACGTAGGATGTTTATGATTGTGTAATTTGGTTTTTAATGAAATATGTAAAGACGAACTTTGTAAAAATAGATGGACTTTGATGAAATGCGGAATTATGACATGATAGCTTGTAAATGATTTATGCTCATGATAATATGATGAATAATGATTGATATGCACATGATGAATTGATTAACTAGGTGAAAATGATTAATCGTCTTTAAATGCAAATTATGCTAAATGAATGAATATTGTTTCTTGATGTGATAAATGCTTGATGACGATTATGGTGATGATGGTTTTGGTGAAGATGAACTATTGATGATAATAAATTCATGATGGTGTGTATATGCATATGTATAAAATGATGATAAATATATGTATATGAAATGGTGAAATTGGTGATGGTGATGTCTTGTATGAGCGTATGCGTTTGGTGAGTCATATGTTCATGGATCATAAGTTGTCAGATATTTAGTATCCAAAGTGGTGAAATAGGATGTTTTATCATCTGAAGTGGTGAAGAGGATGTTTTAGTATCCAAAGTAGTGGGATCAATTGGTAAAATAACTCCGACATCCAAAAAAGGTACAACATGCATATAAAATGGTGTCTAGAGCATTGCATGCATATGAATCTATGTGAAATGATTTATACTTTATTTTGGTGAATGATGTGACATAGGTGAATTATGTGAATGAGGTGAAATATGTAAATTATGTGAATCATGTGAATGAGATTAAGTATATGAATGGGGTGAATTATATGCATTATGTGATTTATGGGAATACAAGCGGAGATGAGTATATGGTTATATTTCCTAAATGATGATGGTGGTGTAATTTAATGATTATGATAAATGAAGAATGATGTAAGAAACTCTTGTATGATTAATGTTGTTGATTTATACAAGTATGTATATGTGATATTTGAAATTCTATTATACTATACTTGAATTTGTAGTTTCTTAATGTTGAATGTAAACTTTCCCTCCAGTGACTTTTGTCGCCTTGCCATTGTAAAAATGGTGTAGACGTGCAGGTTGAAGACGCTTAAGATGGAGTGAGTTTCAAGGATTAGCTTGAGGCTTCCTTATTTTCTTTGCTTTTGGATTCTAGTCTAGGCTCAGATTAGGATCTTTTGGGAGTTATTTTATTTATATGCTACGTTGGATTTATATGGAGACCTTGTTACTTTAGTTTAATGCATACTGAGATTTGGATTGTGATGTTGAGACCTTGAGATGATTTTGGAGATTGTTGCTTATTCCGTTGTGAAATTTTGATGAAAATTGTAATATGTATGTTTTAAGTTTTAATGACGTAGTACCTTGATCACAATATGAATTAATTGTTGTATTTGTATTAAATATTAATGGTGGGTTTCAAGGGTATTACATCTTCTATGTATCAGAATATATTATGTCTCTAACCAACTCAGATAACTTAATGAATAAACACATATCATTTTTGTTTATTCCAAATTTAAACGAAATTTCTCACAATCAAATGCATACACTTCAGAGATCAAATATGAGAAAATATCATAAATAAAGTTTCGTAAATGTAAAATCGTTCTTACAACGAAAATCAGATATGGGAACCAAGTCTCATACTTTCTACATGATCCTTAAATTTTGACGGTGACATGCCTTTAGTCAATGAAACAACAATCATCAATTCATAGCTAATATTCTCAATAACAATTGTTTGATCTTTAACGTGTTCTCTTATGGCTAAGTACTTAATGTCGAAATGGTTGCTTCGACTTCCACTTTTATTATTCTTAGCCATAAAAACCAGCAGTTGAACTGTCACAATACATCTTTAGTGGTCTAGAAATTGAATCCACAATTTTCAACCCAGAAATGAAACTCTTCATCCATATACACCATGCGATGTAGCCTCAAAACAAGATACGAACTCAACTTCCATTGTGGAAGAGGCGATCAAGGTTTGCTTTGCGCTTTTCCAAGAAACAGCCCCGCCGGCTAACATGAAAATGTAACCGGATGTTGATTTTCTTGAATCAATGCAACCAACAAAGTCTGAATTAGAGTAACCATTGACCACTAAATCTTCAGTTCGCCTATATATAAGAATGTAGTCTTTGGTTCTTCGAAGGTACCTCATTACTTTCTTTGCAGCTTTCCATAATTGGGTTACTCTGATATCCGCCTAACATTCCAATTGCAAATCAATGTCAGGTCGTGAGAAAACCTGAGCATACATTAGGCTTCCAACAACGGAAGCTTATGGAATATTAAGCATTTGTTCCCTTTTAAAATCGTTCTTCGGTCATTGTTCCAAATGGAACCTATCACCCTACACAATAGGTGCTACAAAGCAACAATTTATGTTTGGGGTTGTGATGACATGTCATCTTAAATTATTTTCAACATATTTTTCAGTCATTTTAGTAGTGATTTGAGTAAAAAAAAGAGGATTTTTAGAGAACTTGCTCGTGGTTTAAGGGACATTTTGTAATGTTTTCTTATCGAGTCATGTTATCAAGCAATTCTTAGGTGTTTTGTAAGTATTCTATTGAAAATTCATGTAATTCGGCAAAACAGGACACCTCATGAATGACAAGGCATGGAATGAAGATTCAAGCGACCTATGAAGACATTACAAGTTTGGGAAATTCTGTCCCAAGTACCAAGACAAGTTTGGAGGAGGAAACCACTCAAAAAGTCAAAGAAAAAGGCAACAACGCACTAGAAGCAGAAGCTACACTCCCCGGCCGTGCTGACATGTGCCTCGGGTATGAGAAATAATGTTGGAAAACATTATTTCTAGCACTCACCCGTGAGGAACATGTTTGTGAGATATTCCAATATGGTGCATGAGATACCCTTTTAGATTTTGCAGTCTTTCTTTTCTTTTTTTGTCTACCTAGTCTTACAAGTTATGAACAATCTCTTCAACCACACAATCCACCTTCATACCACAAAGAGGATCAATGAAGCTTTACAATTGATGACATAATTGTTTTGTGATCTTGATCTTAACACTGATCAATTTGATCTCACAATGTCTTTTCTCTATTTCTCTCTAAGTTCAACGTGATCACCAAAAGATGAATATGAACTTTTCTATTTAAGTTCAATTTGATCATGTTAAGGTGATTCTGAACTTTTCAAATACACTTAAAGGTATGCCAAAGATACAGTGGATACTTTGGTGTATTTGTGATGCCAATATAATGTTTGAAAATGAATCTCAAGTTTGAAGATGATTATGATCTCTTTCAAGTAATCTTGATTTTCTGCTTCTGATCTTTTTGTGATCCGATTCTAATGTTGAAATGAGAGATGTTGGGTATGAGAGAGATTTATACTCTACATTTGAATAATGATACCGAGCAAGTCAAAAACTAGCCATCGAGAACTAGCCATTGTTTTATCCTTTAGTGGTTTGCCTTCACGACCAAGAACTCTTGAGATTAGTCGTTAATCCTTCTGCTTTGCTTTCCAGCTTTTGATTTTCCTGTGCACCTTTAGGCATGTTTCTTCCATTAATTCATTTGACATTTTCTAAATTTGTGTTTCTGATGCCATTTTGACACGCTTTTGATCTTTAGAACTTTCAATCTTTTGAATCCCTTAACTTGAAATTCTAATCTACCTGATTTGTATCCTCAAGCACAATTGATTTCCATTCCTTTCTTCAAAAAACTTGATTTTGACTTTTGAGATGAGAATCAATGTTGAACACCAATTCTGAGCTTTCTATTTTAGCCACTTTAAAATGTTTCTGGTGTATATTTTGAAGTTCTTTTTTATTGAAGAATTTATTTTTTAAGATTGGCATATATAAACTTCTGATCTCGTATTTTCTTACTCAATCTTGTTCTTCGATATTGTAGTCCTTCTTAATACTTAAAAGAAACTTGTTAGAAAACAATACACATCAAAGTCAATTTGATCTCTTTATTTCAATGAAGTTTGTTATCCCTAAAACATCAATTTAAGAAGGATTTTATGATTTTCCTCAAAAACTCTGAGTTATGATATTGTTCATTACAAATCTTGTCTAACTCTGTTTGTTCATTTGATAACAACTCATGTAATGGATGTTTTTATCCCTCATGTTATTGTTATGTAGACTTATCTTTTTTCGGGCTCAAGCCCTCTATGTAATAAAAAAAATATCAAAATTATTATCAAATAACTTAAATAACTAAACTTCATATACTACTTATTCATGACTCAACCAATTAGATTATGTATTTAAAAGATGAGTCATGATAATAAGTCTCCTTAAAATATCTATTAAAGAATAAAAAACTATTTTATTGAATAAAGATATTTTTTTATTTTGAAGGAATTAACCGTATAATTTATGAACCATTTTTTTTTGGGAAACAAACCATTATTTTTATATTTGAATCATAACAACTGTAATCATAAAAATATTTGTTAGTATTTTTCCTAAAAGATTGATTCAAACTCCAAAATAAAACAACTCGTATAGATTGATTTGGTAATGTAGACTTGAAAACCTCAAAATAAGTTCCTATTAAAATGTCAAATTTAAATCCTCCATGCTATGTCATTTCATCATAACTTTGCTCTAACTTTAATTGGATCTCCGCAAATAAAAAATAAAATTAATCTTTATAAATTAGTCAGACATCACTTATGCACCATTGGGATACCAATGTTATATAATCTTTAGAATGAATTTCGAGTTAAAAAAAAAAAACCAAAAAAACCATCATAGTTATTAGGGCTGGACAACGGTCGGGTTCGGTCGGCGGTGGACCGAAAAATAGAAGAAATCGGTTAACCGTGGGTGAGAAAATGCCACCCAATCCCGTCTGTCAGTGTCAGCAGTTTGTTCGGGTTCGGTTTAGGCGGGTTATCGGTTGGTGCGAGTGGGTTGTAACGGTTTGGGTAATACGCAAAAACATTACAACATTACAGGAGTTAAAAAAAATCAAGTTTTGTCATTTGTTCCACCACACACAAGAGTTAAAAAAAAATGTTTTTTTCCTGTTCCACCAGTACCACATACAACAGCATAACAAAATCTTAGGAAATTAGTGTAATTCGAATTGAGTATTTGATTTGAGATACATCGTGATTGATAAGTCCTATGTAAACACTTTAGCCTCCACTGAAG
>Ga0228711_1010873_pt1 | contig 11805 bp, 8 predicted proteins | sample MedpolnodulmetaG_2_FD_177996 | JGI IMG/M metagenome (GOLD analysis project Ga0228711, IMG submission 177996) | Root nodule microbial communities from Medicago polymorpha collected in Santa Monica, California, United States - brown nodules | ecosystem: Host-associated > Plants > Roots > Nodule...
CCTGTATAATTGATTGTGTTCTTTCTTCTTCTGTTCTTTACATTATCCGCTGCACATAGACTCTGAACTCACTCAGACTCTGAACTACTTCAGACTCTGAACCTGAGGACAGTTATCTAGAACGTAATAGAAGAAGTTTCCAAAAACACAATTCAACCCCCCCTTTTTGTGGTTTTTCTCACCTTCACAATGAAGGGCTACTCTTGAGGTTTATACATCTCCAATTCCTCAAGATAGCAAGGTTGAAGAGACTCCAATCTCTAACTCCAAGAACTCTTTTATCATTAGGATTGCACACATTAGATCACAAAAGCCAGAAGATTTGTTGCCACCTTTTGAACCACCCTAAAGTAAATTTCTTTACAACTAGAAAATTTGCTTCCAATCTTTGGCAAGAATCTTCATGAAATATAAATAGAAAATAAATATATTATATATTGTTGAATTATAAAGTACAACCCTATTATTTGGGGGTTAATAAATCCATGACTCCATGACTCAAACCTGGTATTAACGAAGTAACCTAAGGGACCTGAATGGAACCGTTCCAACCATACAATTCAAGAACCATTCCACCATCCCCCAAAACCCGTTATTCACACTGACTTTTCGACTCTATTCTTGAAAAATTAACCTCAAGTATAGAAACAAGATAAAAGTAACAAAAAAAGTATTAAGAGTCTAAATGTTCTCCACATTCAGATCTTATATGAAAATAATAGCATTATTCCCACATTCCTCATTTAGAACCCTTTTAATAAACTTAAGTCTCAGCTGTCCTAAACAATACGCTCAACCCCTCAACCACTAAAAGGAATATAATAAGAAGGGAGTCAAATGATATCCCTATTTAAGTGCCGTTTGGGTATTAATTTTTTGAATGGGGTACCCATATTAACCAAGATGGATAGACTTCCTAAAAATACACAAACATGAATTCATGGTCTTAAGCTTAAACTAATGGAGTCATAAGCTCTTTGAAACCATCTTGAAGATCAACCAATCCTTTTTGGTGTTCTTGGCTGAGTCAATAATTTCATTGACAACCACAACATCATCCACTAGGTTCATACCTTTTGATAAAGAATGGACTAATTGAGTGAAATGATCCCCTCCATAACTTGCGCTAGTATCCGTACCAGAACCTTTTCTACTAGCGTATACATACCTAAGGAGAGAGATTGGTCTAAAACCCCCTGATGAAGAGGAGGGTCCACCTTCGAGATACAACTATGTAATAAAGTAAAAGGAGAAACTACGCAAAACTTTTTAATTGAAAAAAATGATCAAACATAGCCCCAATACCACCTTTAAGAAGTTACAACAACCTCTTAATACCACCATAGTTGGCTATTGTTGCATCTAGCTCAAATAGCACAAACATAGCTTACATGAAGAACCTATTATCAAATTTCAATGAAGAGTTCTCAAATGAAGGATCTATCATCCATGCATAAAGCAAGGAAAACAATACCATCCAACTTTGGTCGAACCTCTATAACCTCACTGAAATGATATATCAAATAACGGCTAACAATATCATACAATACAATATATAGTACTGGACATTATATTGTGTTTTTTTGTGTTAACCCCTTAGTTTCTAATGGAAGCTTTCCTAGTAATATAGAGTTTGGTGGGGAGGTAAGTAAAGCATGACCAAAAATTGTTCCATCTAGGAATCAAACTTGGATTCCCCCGAATGATCCATCGTTTGGTGAGGCTCATTAACCAGTTAAGCACAATCAATTAGTTTATATTGAACATTATATGTTTGATGTATCTCTAATAATAATATTATTGGAGCTTGAAAATTTATATTTAGTTCATGTTTAGTTAAAAAATCTATTGTTTAGGGAAAGATTCTTATAATATCCTTAACATTCCTGCAAAAATTCATTAAAAAATTTAAAGGGTGCACATGACTTGCCTTAAAACCAGGGATCAAATGTGTGGATGAAAACAAAACCAAACCATCTAATGTACCTTGTAATATAATAGATTTTAAGAAAGATTTTAATAGTTCATCGCTAGTCTCATGTATAGAAGTAGTTCCGGGTTGCATAACTAATTCTTTGTTTGATATTATTATTACAACATGATCGTCTCATGATGAATTGTAGGTTGAACTACATGAAATGGAAATGTTGAAAATATGATGCATGTCCTTCAAGATTTTCCGCATGAAGTTGGTACATGGTTGAATATAGTTAGTATTAATCAAAGGGGGAGCTTTTATTTAGTTGATTTGCATAATTGGATTGACTTATATATGAACGTGGAGCTGGGCATGGAAGATACAGGTTGTTGAGCTGAGTATTGGGCGACAACCTGTCATGCCTTGTGGTCACAGAGAAACAAGTTGAAGTTACGATGCATCTTAACACATATATCGAGATTACAAGGAGGGTTAATTGTTACATGGAAAATCAATACAATTATCCTTTGATCCTGGAGAATATTTTTTGGAAGCAAAGCCACCTGATATAAGATGATCTATCTCAATATTGATAGCGAGTCTAAAGGGTGATCGATAGTAGGTTGTGGAGGAGTACTGCGGGCTGATAATGACAAATGGATTTGCGATTTTTGAAAGGGATTAGGGAGTTGTGAAGCGTATGTAGATGAGCTTTAGGGTGTCGTTGAAGATTTGATGTTGGCTAGAGCTTGTCTTTTAATAGAGTCGAGTTTCATGTTGATTCTTGGGTAGTAGCTACTACTCTATCTTCTTCGAAACTGGGAACAACAACATGTTGGAGTTTATTGCAACATATTAGACCGTTGTTGGGTATAAATTAAGAGGTCTAAATTTGTCATTTTTACAGACTAATGCTTGTGTCGATGTGCTTGCAGATATAACCTGTGATGAAAGTTTCACTTTGAGTTATATATGAGCATTGTCCTGCCCAATTTAGTCTATTTTTTTTAGTTGATTAGCTAGCTGGTTTACCTGGTATTTTACTCTGCGCGTTGTTAGACGGTAGATCCATTCTTTGTTGGCATGGGAATTTTTTTATTTTTATTTAGGGAAAGTGACATGGGTAGTTATTTTTCATTTAATAAATCAGTTCACTATAAAAATAGTTAAGGGAAATGTTAACTTTTGCCCTTAAGGCACAAGTTAATGATTCAAATATAGAAATAATTTATTGAAATGTGTGCATTGCATTTAATATTTAACTTTTTGATGAATTGAATGCACAAAATTTTTAAAAATATTTCTTTTTTTAATTTCTTAACATGTGCACTAAGGGCACAAGTTAACACTACGCAATAGTTAAATATATCATATTCGAGAAGTGGAAGAAGGTTCATTGTTCTTACGAAAATCAGATTGGACGTCATAATTTAAGAAAACTTAAGTAATTGGATCACATGGAAGGATTTACTGCAATGTTTAAATTTAAAAGAACCATTAACTCTATTTTCTTTAATGAAAGTCTTTTATATTTAGTGTGTATAGTGGTGCACGATTCACACCTTAAATTTTTATTCAAGCTTTAAATTTAGTTTCTTTTGGTTGACCTTGTGTACATTTAGTTGGAGACAGCTATTTCCTGACTCTGTCTTTCGTATCTCTATAGCATAACTTGTGCTTTGGGGTGCATTTTATTTCTTATTTTAGTAAAAGTATCTCTCTGCTTCTTATAAAAAAGTTGGATGCGGCTTAGAGTGCAAATTCGTACACCTATGTTACAAGATAGCTTATGACACTATCACATGCTTCGGAGACTTTGGTGCCATTAAGTTTTGTTCAACTGACTTCCCTAGAAAACATAAATTTAAACGGAGAAATTCTAATATGATAACGTGACTAAGGAAACAGTGTTTGGTCATGCATACATAAAGAATTATTATTTTTTTAATAATAAGGAGGAAGTTGCTAAAAAAATATGATTGAATATTTTGAAGAGAATTTTTTATGTGTTTGTCCAAACATTATTGATTTGGTCTTGTGATCATAGAAGAATACCTCATTTAAATGATGCTTGACTCTAATTTTAACCTTTTCTTGATGAAGTCTTTTATTTATATACACTGAATTCTGACTTTGCATAACGATTAAATTAAGAAAACTTAGGTAATTGGATTACATCAAAGGATTTGCTATGATGTTTAAATCTAAATGATCTATTGACTCTATTTTTTTATGAAAGTCTTTTTTTTTAGGAATGTGAAAGTCTTTTGTTTATTATTTACTAGAGAAAAGACAACGTCTAAAAATTATGAACGGTGTTTTTTTTTATAAAATTTTGATTTTGATTAAAACTAAAAATATAAATGTTTGTTGCTTTCAAGTTATAAAAAATCAAACTACCGGTGATTATCTATTTCAATGACACCAACAATATAACAAAAATATTTAATCTAAAATCATTTTTGAATGACACAAATAACAATCTTTATTATAGAAAAAGTTGTTTAAAAGTATAATTGGGATAATGAAAAAATAAGTATAGATATAATCATCTAGTTTTTTACACTTTTTAAATAATAAAGGAAAAAAACCATATATATATATATATTCATATCGTATTTGTTACATTTTTTTAATATTTAAATTTATTCTTATCTATTTTGTTACATGTGTTACTTGTATTGAAAATTGCGGGCATTTTTAAAAAGAAAAATTCAGCCCATAAGTGCTGAAGGAGGTAATTTTCTTTAAATATAGTATAGAAATCTATATATAATGAAGATATATGGTTTTGAAATGTATTTTCTTCTTCCATTTTTATCCTTTTATAACATTAATTGAATTATTAATTAACAATCAGTTAAATCTTAGTGAAAAAGAAATAATCCACTATGATATAAACAATATTTAACACTATAAAACAAACTTATTTTTATCTTATTTTTGCCAAAAAATATTTGACATATATAGTTAACCACGATAGAAAAAGAGAATAGATGGACACGTTAGTGTTTATCTTTTCCACTAGTATCTATTGTGTATATATTTCATCAGTCTCAAAATATAAACAAAAACTGGTAAAAAAAAGAAGTTGATGTCCATAGGCGATGTTTTGTTCCAATGCAATTTTAATATCCTTTTTTTGTCTTTCTTTTAAATTTACCATCTACTAAATATTGTGTGAATCACTCTCGATTATCATCTCTCACTTTGTATTTATGATAATTATACACCAATAGCTTATAAGGATAATTTAGTCAAATTACTATTTCTCTCTTTCATTTATCATCTTTTTAAAATTTGGTTGATATGCTCAAATGCGACACTTATTATGGGACGAAGGAAATATAAGAGATATATGTGATTCATCCCTTTCAAAACATGATTGTAATGGATAAACATTACAACGTTTCTGGAATACAATCTTAGAAATCTAAATTACACAAAGATTATTCAAGTGCCAAAAGAATAACCACAAAGAAGAAGTATATATAGCTCTTACGGTCGTAGCCTTCCATTATGGTTGGTCGTAACAAACTCTGTTTTAACTTGTAATGCATTGATCATTTGGCTTCTCCCATCGTTAGGTGACATTTTTTGTGCTTGATGATGTGAAATACGAAGTGTTTCTGAACGATTTCCCACTTCTTGTTCCATTGAAAATGATTTTGATTGCCCTAGGTCTTAGCTTGATTAACAAATTTTTAATCCTTGGAATTTTCTAGCACCTTTTGGCACCAATGCTCCAAATATCTATTATATTACCAATTTATTTAAAATAGATGAATAAAGTAGTAAAATGATAATCCCCTGATGTTTCTAGTAAAAATTGCTCTACAAAAAGGAAAAAACAAGAGTTAACAAATAAGGAAAAAAATGAATATGTAGTTCTACCAGTACGCGTATTATTTTTGCAAAGAGATTGAAGGCTGGTGGTACTTTAATGTTAAAGAATTCGTAACTTGTATTCAACTCAAATTCCTTTTTAAGCCTACGTTTCTAAATATATTCACTCAACTTATGTCACCTTATAACTTTGAAAGATCTCTATAGTGTGTGATATGATACTTTACTTTTAATGATGATGTAGTAAGTAAATTCATCATGAAAAGGATTGTCGTTTCAACTAGTCAACTAGATAAGCTTATTAAAATATTAAATAAAAGTAATAAAATGGGGGGAGTTTGCAAGTTTGATTTGATTTCTCAAAGCAGTTGAGTTGATCACGAAAAATTAATGGTTTGATCGAAGAGTTTAGTGGGGACTACGATTTTTAAAAATCCCCCTCTATCCCCTTGTTGGATCAATGAAAACAATTATTATATATAGAATAAGAGTTCTATTTAAGTGATTAGTTTGGTCGTCAATCATCTAGGGTTTCATATGTGGTCGCTCAGTTATTTAAGGCGGAGACTTTCACTCTCACATGTAATTGAAACATAAGGATAGTAGAAATTCCTAAATTGTCATCTAAAGGAACCACTTTTAGCAATGAATCTTATAATTTCACAACATACCCTTCCTTGTCCCTAGTAGATTAATTGTTAAGGCCTAACCATATCTTACTAGGGGAAAGAATAAAATTCATATGCAAGGATTCAGAATATAATCCAAAAGTACCTAACTTATTTCTAAGTTCAATCACACTTCTTGGTGTCTCTCAAAATACTATGAGTATTTTAAGATGGAAAGATTTAATGCAAGTATACACTATCCAAGTTATAGTATAAAACGATATCGATCCCACAAGGACTAGGGTGCAATATCTCTCTAGCTTTCCAGCAGAAAACTTGTTTGCAAAAAAACAAAATAAATGATTTGTCACAACTGTAAAAATAAAATCAATGGTTTGAGAAAACAGTTAAAAAGATTTAGAAATTCTCAAAGTAAAATGTGTGGTTTAAACAAAGCTCAAATATGATAGAGTTTTACTACGATCTACAAAGCTATAGCCTTCTATGGCTTCCTCTCAACCTGGTGGCCACTGAGAGTGTTTCACACTCAGCATTCGTATTAAGCCCGTGAATACTACCGGTCGAAGTTCAGTCACACAAAACTTAATATGCAACGTTGCTAAGGTAGGATCTCAACATTTCCCACCGATGTGTTATTATGCTAAGCCTTTAGCCTATGACAGGAGTCCTAGTTAGATCTTCGCACCTAAAGCCTCTTCCAAGATCTAGTACTTGTGCAAAGTAGCCTCTCTTCTTCCCTTCACCTTCTGTTTGCATAGGGACTAACTCATATCAAACAAACATGTTCCATTCCCATACTATGTCAGTTTGAAAGAACTATAGCATTACATGTAAAAGTGATCAATTTTTTCTTCTAAAGATTGAGTTAAATCAGTTTGTTTGAAAGAATCATGAAACTATAGCTTTATAAATCATAAACAAAGAGTATCATAACCTCTCCATGTCTAAACCACAAGAAAGGGTTTAGCTCATGGTGAGTTGAACCTCTGAGATAGAGACGAAATACAATATATATGAAAACAAGAAAAGCTAAATTAATAGATTGAATATAGCTAGTACAAGACCACAATCCTTGAAGGAGAGTGGTGAGCTAAAAGCATCGCCAAGTAATCTTACTCTAATTCTCTAAAAACAAGCACTCATGCTCATCTATGGAGAAGATAAGATGGAGTGAGAACTCTAAATCTGTTATCCCTAGCTAGAGCTTGGCATCTCCAATTCACTAACAAATTTTTGTGACCCTTGGCAACAACATATGATTGTCCTTTATAGTACAAGGTCAACAACTACAAGTTGTACTCTTTTGGCCATTTTACACATAAGACTTGAAACACTTTGTCCACATCTAAGAGTGGTTTGCCAATTTCTGCAAGTTTATCAAATATTTCCTTGAATTTTCGTATGTATTCATCCAAGGACAAGGTTCCCTTTGATAAGCCTTATAAGTTGTTTTTCAAGTGAGCTTCACTGTTTTCAGTGTTAGGAAACAGCTGGTCATGGATTATTTTCCATATTAAATAAGTTGTATCCCCTCCATAGATCATGCTTAGAACTTCTTCCTTATTGTTAATAAGAAGCCATGGAGTAAGTAGTAGTCCATCATTCATCACCCATTGCTCTGATCTGTCTGCATTTTTTGTTTTCTTTGTGACTTCATCTGCTGGTTTTTCAAAACTTGTGATATGATGTTCAAGGTTGAGGCTTCTAGTGAGTGGTAGGATTTGAGATTTCAACAATAGGAAATTTGAAATTGGATAATTTGATTGAAACTAGACTACTACATTGGTGAAAAGATGTAATTGAGTGTTTGGGTTCATAAACACTCATGGTTTTTGAATTCCCTTGCTCTGACACCATAGTGAAGTTCATAATTATTTCACTCTTGTATTTTCATTCATGATATGTATAATGTATTGTACATATATAGCAAGAATAAACTAACGGTAAAATTACAAATAAGGGAAACCTATCAAGTAATATTATTGATGGAAATATATATTGTGGGATCTAGCGGTGGAGTGTTATTAAAATTGTACAAGAGGACACACATTAATCTCCCCTTTAATTATAATTTTGTTCCAATAGTTAAAGGTAAACCTAGGTTTATATACTCTTGCAATCAATTATTGATATAATTAAGTCAAAATTGATATCTTGGAAAGGTCATTTACCGCTAATAATGGAAAGAACTCAACTTCTCGCTATGAATAGCATAGCTCATGTGGTAAATGTCATGCTTATTCAAGCTTCATAATTTATCTTTGGCCTAAGATATTTCTTGATAATGGAATTTTTTTTTTAATCTGGACAGATTACATTGAAATTAGAAAATTGGTTAACCTTTATTGGAACAAAGTTTTTACTCCTTTACATGAAGATGGTTTATGTTTAAGAAGCGTTTTGAAGATCAAAGAAGATTGTTGCATGAACTTTTATTGAGATATGATCCAATCGAATTGGCAATGGGATGCAGTCTGAAATCTAGGGTTATGATATTTGGTGTGAATGCTTTCCACAAGAAATTTGGTGTGAACACTTTCCACAAGAGTTGTGATATTTGGTGTGAACACTTTCCACAAGAAATTTGACGAAGTAGTAAAACAGTAACCATACAATGGTAATATAAAAATGTATGGTGGATATAAATGTATATATAAATTAAAAGTCAGAGAAATTCTTGCATTTCGTTGAATACTTCTTCCTAGCAAACAGCATTTTTGTATATAATGATCATGACATAAGAATGATAACGTAAGTCCTTCAACTTGAAGTTCATGTTGTGGAGCTTTCATACTAGAAAAAGATATTTAAGAATATGAATTTAAAAGATAGTATAAACTTACAGTCTGTACCTCTATCTTCTTTATAAATAGAGTATTGCTTAATTCTTATTAGTTATTCCTTCATGGAGCCCAAGTTGACATTGATCTATGCTGTATTGCATAGACCAATTTGAATGTGCAAAATCTGATTTTCTTTAGTGGCCTCCCAAGTTCGAAATTCCAATTAATAACCAAACTTTCTCAGTCAGGTATATAGTGAATATTATGTATCCATGAACCTTACTCTATTTTGAACTAATTACAAAACTGGTCAGTTTTAACATTTGAATTGTTTGGTGTTTTTTTCAGATTTGAAAGTATGATGAAATCAACAGGTGTTGCCTCCGATGGAATAGTTCATCAAGCACTTACTAAAGACAACTACGAAAGATGGAAAATTGTTATGCAAAATTATCTGCAGGGGCAAGGTCTATGGGACGTTGTCATCAAGAATGTTGATGCTAATCATACTGATCAGGCAGCTTCCAAAAAGATAAATGATGGAAAAGCTTTGCATGTTTTTCAACTATCCAGCTGGAATCACTTCACTAACCAAAACAACACTCAGTCAACAACCATCCCAGATCTTGAGCAAGGTGCCAATATATATATATTCTCTTTTATATATACTCTATTGAAATTCAAATGTACGTATAAGTAAAAAGACAAGTCAATGGCGTTGCAGGTTTCTGGTTTAGAAGTTTAAACTTTAAAACTTTAATTAATAATTATGATAATATATACATATAAATAACTAGTGTGTATACCCGTGCAGTGCACGGGAAAAATATATTTTAAATTAAATTAGCAAATAAAATACTTAAAATTCATATTTTAAATTTCATACTATTATGATTTTAGAAATATGCTACCCAAATTTCATAGCCTACATATAATATCAATAGAATATCTTTTAGTCACCTATATATATGTATTTGCTATAATTGATACATATAATTTGTAGATGAACAATCATTTTAAATTTACTTTTTTACGGTTTTTCTATTATTATTATTATTATAATTTGTAGATTCCTTCATTTCAGAGAAGAATCTTTCTCTAAGTTGATTAATAGATTCCTCCATGGACCATGGCACAAGTGTGTAAACAGTAGCATTTATAGAATTGTACAACTTCCCATGAACCTTGATGTAATCTTCTTGATTGCTCCAAAGTTGTGCTGTTTGCGGACTCTAGATGGAAAGCTATACTAAATGATATAACATACCATTTCTATTGGATTTAAAATTTCACTTTGCTGCAACAATATTTAAAATTGAGATGGAAATATTCTTGTTCAACCTCCCTTAACCATAATTCAAGGAAAACAATCTGAAAAACAATAAAGCTAAATCAGGGATTCAAATAAAATTTAAATAAAATTAAGCATATTAACAAAACAATATTAACAGTTAAACTAACACAAATTAACCGTACAGACAATGAAAGGTATACACAAAAACCACCATACCTGTTATACAACCCATGAAGCTAGAAGTACATAGATGTCCAGAACAATACCAACTTAATCAACATAGATACCGCATAAAAATGAGACCTGGTTTGAAAAATAAATTCAAATATGTAGCAGAACCCGGAAAAAATTAAACCCAAAATTATGAGCAAAATAATCCTCAAGGAAAAAATCTTATTGTGTTTTAAAAAATCTTACCCGGTGCATTGATTGGTTTTGCTCTCGAAGATGTTAAGACCTACATAGCAACACACAAAACCAATTAGAGGCCAAACCAATGGAAATAATATAGAGAAATTAAAAGTCAATCCAACCCAAAGTTAGGTAGTCTTTAATTTGAATAGGATCATAATGACTCCCAAAGCCAAGCCTCATGTACTCAACAGCTACATGTACTCAGTACTATGCAAGATCTCCCATGTTATGGAAATGCAAAAAGAAAAATAGAAGAGCAAAAAAAAGTGGGAGTTATGGTGTCAAACAAAAAGAAAATAAGAAGAAATCACAAATGCGAGAAGAGAATGGCAAAACGCAAATATAAATGCATTTTGTTTATAGGATTGACGAAGGAGGAGTAAAAAAACTGTGATGGATGTGAGCCGAAATAAATAATGTGTCGAACAATGACTGTGAGATGATATGAAAAGGTAGCATCGAATGGTGCTAGCAACCGAGAAACTTTATTGACAGAAACCGAGAGAGAAATTGAAGAGGTGGTGCCTTGGTATGGAACGAAAATGAAGAGGTGCTTGGAAAATGTAATACTACTTGTTAGCAATAGTTGAAAATACAGTAAAAGAGCTTGACCGAAAAAACAAATACAATAAAAAATTAAACAGTTACTATAACAAACAATAATGGAAATATTACTACTAATAGAAAGATTAAAATGGGCAAGCACTCTAATTAAGTGACAAATGACAAACTTGTCAAAATATTAAGCTTGCTTTATTATTATCTACCGAGAGGAATGCTAAGAAAAATCTCTCTAACACTCTCTCCTATCTACTCTCTCAATAATTGGTCCATGTCATCATGTTTTAATAACCCATTACCTAGGAACCGGCTATACTGTTTTTCTATGGGATACCTTTTTTCTTTCTTTTACTTTAAAAC
>Ga0228711_1010881_pt1 | contig 11796 bp, 5 predicted proteins | sample MedpolnodulmetaG_2_FD_177996 | JGI IMG/M metagenome (GOLD analysis project Ga0228711, IMG submission 177996) | Root nodule microbial communities from Medicago polymorpha collected in Santa Monica, California, United States - brown nodules | ecosystem: Host-associated > Plants > Roots > Nodule...
TGCATATTATTTCTATTTAGCATTTTAATTTTTGTCATTTATTTTCCAGCAATTAGAATGTACTTAGGTCCAATGTAAATATAAATGAGAAAAGTGTGCGTGTGTGTGTCCTCTTTTATTTCTTTACTGCTTTATATATGTCAAAAAATGCAAAAAAATTAGGTTAGGGATTTTGTGGTGATCCAACGTCACTACAAAAGTCCACGCGCTTTTATTTTTATTGCTCCGTTAGTTTAATTTTCATAATTATTCTAAAACAACAAAAACATTCAAATAACAAAAATCACAAAAATATTTTCATAATAAACCTTGATTTACAATCAAGTGATTCCCTTTTTATTTTACTTTCTTAATCAAATTTTAATCCATTTAATCATACTTTGAGTCATCTTTTAATATAAAAAACACAAATCAATTCTATTTGCCACTTGGCTTTTTATTTTAAAACCTTTTTCAAAACTAATAAAAAACACACAACCAATCAAACGTCAATTTCTACCCCGAACTACGAGGTTTTGATCCCTCACGGGTACGTAGGTAAAGGACTATGTCCTTCCAAATCAATAAAAAATGTAGATAAATAGGTCTCTTTTTATTACTTTAAATTCCATTTTTAAACAAGCAAGTTATAGCACAAAAGTTGAATAAAATCAAGAGGTTTCCATAGGATACTATGGATATTTAGGGTGCTAACACCTTCCCTAAATATAACTAACCCTCGAATCCTTAATCTTTAAAAATGTGGTATTTGAACCTTTTTCCACTTTCTTTTAAAAAAATTAAAAGTTCAGTCGTAAAATAAAATAGTGAATCTATACTAATAAAATAGTTTGACCTCCGAAAAATGACGCGACACGATGCATATATACACAATATGTAGACAATCAATTTTACCAATTTCAGTTTGTCTTGCAAAGTTACAGCCACGGCAACAACAACATGCAACGATCGTGAATGGACGTTTAGTTCCAATCTAATAAGAAGTAGGTGAGTTAGTAATCTGATAAGAAGTGGGCGAGCTAGTCCTAATTTGATAGGAAAAGAAATAGAATAATAAACTATGATTATAAAACAAGTTCTCATTAGAAAAATTGTTTAAACTACTCTAGGTACCCCGTGGCAGAAAGTAAAGAGTAGTATCGTTAAAAGGTCACATGTGACCCACCTCTTTTTCCTGGGAACCCCTTTCATACATCATTTACTTTGCAAACTGAACTAACTGTTTAGTAAAACATAAACAATAGATTAAATAGCACCAGACCCACGTAGAAGAAAGAAATTGTGCAGAAAACTTAGATCCAACTTCATAGAAGGAAATATAGACATAGAGAATAATGGAGTGAATGATTTAGTTCGGATTTAATAGGAGCATGATAAGTTAATGGACGAGATAGTCATAAGTTAGTAGAAGAAAAAAATAGAGTAAAATTAAATTAGATATTTCCAATCTAGTAGGAGAATGAAGAGGAGAAGAAGAGGAGTGGAAAATATAGGAAAACTAAATAGGAGGAAGACAAAGAGTAAAATAGTTCCCATTGAATATGATCGAGTATGATCAAAACTCTTTTATTTATTTTGGAAGTTCGAAAGTAACATTGTATTTCAGATGAATAAAGTTTGGAAGACAAGCAAGCCCACCAAGGGTAAGATTAAACAAAAGGAAGAACTCGCCAAACAAAACTCCAAAATGAAATATGGAAGTAATTATCCCCCGCTATTAAGAACAAGAATATGAAACTCTAAGTTATCCTAACCTTTATCGACCTTTGAGATTTGTTTTGCAGGTTTTTAACGAGGCATCCTACTTTTTAAAAATAGTTCAGCTACGGCCTAAATCAAATAACTCTAAAGCAAGCAGAAAAGCCTTCTCAAAGAGAAGCCTTCCCTCAAAGAGGGGAGCAATATCAAAGCCTTCTCAGAGAGAAGTCTTCCCTCAAAGAGGGGACCAGTATCAAATATCGAGCCTAGTAAATACCAAGCTCAAATAAATGCTTGGGGCGCCCTAAAAAGGAATCATCGAGCCTAGTAAATACCAAGCTCAAATAAATGCTTGGGGCGCCCTCAAAAATAATCATCGAGCCTAGTAAATACCAAGCTCAAATAAATGCTTGGGGCGCCCTCAAAAATAATCATCGAGCCTAGTAAATACCAAGCTCAAATAAATGCTTGGGGTGCCCTCAAAAAGAATCATCGAGCCTAGTAAATACCGAGCTCAAATAAATGCTCGAGGTGCCATCATAAAAGATCGAACCAACATGAACGCCAAGAGCCCGAAAAAAAATCCACAGAAGATCAAAAAAACCAAACTCTTACCAAATGAATGCAAGCTAAACTCAATTCGCCAGGATGTCTGTGATAAATCACATATTCAATATGAGTGTTTTAAAATAAAAACACAAGAAATGAAAATACAAAGAGTCGAGTCGCCTCGGAATCTGTGTCAACCCTACAAACAAGTGGAAACACGGGTAAAAAGTTGTACGATTTCGACGCGTTTGACACCAACGAAAGGTCATGAAATCTGAACCGACCAAAATCTCACAAACGATTAAACTTGCCTAAAGAAGATGTCGCCCTTCGCATACTGAAATAAGAAAACGCCAAAAATCAATCATTCACACTGATACAAACCACTTCGCCTTGTTCCAAGACTCGTGCTTGGGGGGCTGTGAACCGTCATAATATTCCTAAAGGCTTAAAAGCCCTCTAAAAAGGCTCAAAGCCTCTAGAAAGGCTTAGACCCCTCTAGATGGGCTCTAGAGGCCCAGGCGCGTCCTTCTTAGGACGCCGCCTTTCTTCGCTTCTAAAAGCCGCCTTAAACTGACTAAAAAGACCAAAAGCCCAGCTTCCTTGGTGCTCAAGTCACGCTAAAACAAGCCCAGAAGGAGGCTATAAATACAACCCTTGAGAACATTCTCAAGGCATCCAATCAGTTCTAAAACCCTAGAATACGATTCTTAACCCTAGAATCCCTTATTGTGCTTTTTCAAGTACAATCATTTTATCTATATTACATATAAAGAAAACAACTTCTTTCAGTGTTTTTGTGATGACTTTTTCTCTTTTTAAAAATAACACCTTCAATTTTTAATACAAACAAATAACACATGTAACAAATAGATAGGAATAAATTTAAATATTAAAATAATAGTGTAACAAACATAAATGTCCAGTTTTTTCCTTTATCATTTAAAAAATGTAACCAACTAGATGGATGTATTTAGACTTACTTTTTCATTATTTCAATTATACCCTTAAACAATAACTTTTTGTATAATAAAAATTGTTGTTGATGTCATTAAAAAAATAAGAATTTAGATTATATTATTTTGTTATATTGATGGTTTCATCTATATCTATACTATTCTATAAAGAAAACACCATCTTTCAGCCCTTTTGGACTGACTTTTTCTCTTTCCAAAAATGCCCTCAATTTTGAATACAAATAACACATGTAACAAATAGATAAATATAAATTTAAATATTAAAAAAAATGTAACAAACACGATATAAATATATATAAATATGTCTATTTTTTTTTTCCTTTATCATTTAAAAAGTGTAACAAACTATATGAGCATATTTATACTTACTTTTTTATTATCTCAATTATATCCTTAAACAACTTTTTCTATAACAAAGATCGTTGTTAGAGTCATTAAAAACAAAAATTTAGATTATATTTTATTTTTTATATTGTTGGTGTCATTGAAATAAATAATCATGATTAGCTGGGTTTGTTATAACTTGAAAGCAACAAACATTTATATTTTTAGTTTTAATCCAAATCAAAATTTCATAAAGAGACACGGTTAATAATTTTCAAACGTTAGCGCAATAAAAAGAGCGGAAAGACGGGCATGTGAGTGCACGTACCCGTCTTTTCGCTAGTAAAAAAATAAAATAAACGTATTAAATAAGTTAATTGTCCAACCAAAATTACCAATTTTTTATTTTTTTGTCAGCATAAAAAAAGCGATATGTTTGTTCCCCAATAAAAAAATTAGCAAATGGTTTAGTCCTTACTAAATTCAATTTTGTTTAATTATCCTTAAATCATTTAAATGACTTTTTGCCAACATATTTAGAATATTATAAAAAATTCTTTAGCAAAACTAAAAAAATTAACATTGAATATAATTTCTTTTAAACCAAAAAAGCTCAAGATAAAAAGGACTGAAAATCTAGAACTAGAAATTAAATTTTGAACTCATTTTTTGAGGATAAACATTTTATAATATTTTTAACATGTAAAAAAAATTATTAAAAAATTGAAAAGTTTAAAAATAATTAATCATAGGGTTAAATAAGTTTTTGGTCCCTATAAATATAGTCAATTTTATTTTTAGTTCTCATTATAAAAATGACATGTTTTGGTCCCTATAAAAATTTTCAACATGTAGTTTCAGTCTCTGTTAAATTGAAATTTGTTAAATCGTGCTTAAACTTTTAAGTTTTTGAATGATTTTTTAAATCATTATAAAAAGTGCTTCCGAAAATATTAGAACAAAATTTGATCTTTAGGTAAAAATTATCATTAGTTTTATCTTGAAATTTTGACATATAAAAATCTCATATTTAATTCATTAAATGTTTAAAAATTCTAATTTTTTATAAAAGAGTTTCTTATAATGTTCTTAACATGTCTATAAAAAATCATTCAAAAATTTAAAGGTTTAGTTATAATTAAAAAAATAATAATTTATCAGGGACTAAAACTATGTGCTGAAAACTTTAATAGGGTATAAAACTTGTCAATTTTTTTTTTTTATGAAGACTAAAAACAAAATTTGATTTTTTTTTGTAGGGACTAAAAAGCAATTAAACCCTTAACTTAATCAAATTTGAATTGAACATAAATTAAAGGGTTAAATATATTTTTGGTCCCTATAAAATTGATACCTTTTAAGTTTACTCCTTACTTAATTTTAATAGTTCTTTTAGTCCCTAAAAAAAATTCCGCACTCAGTATTAGTTCCTACTCAATTCAAATTTGTTTAATTTATGCTTAAACCCTTGAGTTTTTGGACAATCTTTTGCAGACATGTTAAGAACATTACTAAAAGTTCTTGGGCAAAAAATTGTCACAAAATTTGATTTATACGTCCATATTTTGTTACTTTTATCTTTAACTTTTGTCGTTTTAAAAAATTCATATATAATTCGTTTCATGTTAAAAAATTCTAAATTTTAGTAAATGAACCTTTTATATTGTTCTAAACTTGTCTTTAAAAAATCGTTCAAAAATTTAAGAGTTTAACGATAGTTAAACAAACTTTATTTTAGCATGGACTAAAATTAGAAGTAATTTTTTTTGTAGGTACTAGAAAACCTATTAAAATTAAGTAAGGACTAAACTTAATAGTTTCCAATTTTATAGGGACCAAAAATATATTTAACTCTAAATTAAAACTACATATTTGAAAATTTTATAAGGACACAAACTTGTCATTTGTTTTTATACGAGGATGAAAAATGAAAGTTAATAACATTTTAGAGACAAAAAACCTTATTAAATATAAAATAAATTTTTTATTTGGGCCTAATTTTTTTTATCAAGTAATTTAATAATTAAATTTACATATTTTAAGTGTGAAAAAAATGACAATTCCAAAGTTAGAACGCCAGCTCGGGATAATTCCAAAGTTAGAACCCCGGCCTGAGTAATTTCCTTGATAACTACTAATAACCGAGTTACCCTTTGCAGGACACTTCAATCTAATTTAGGTAGAGATAACGTGGAATTTGCATAAATTAAAAAAGATAACATACAATATTCCCTTAAAAAAGAAGGATAACATAGAATAGTTGGCCAGATAATGGACTTAGATTTCTCAGAATCGTCGCCAGAATCATACTAAGAAAATCTTCCTTTTTTTTAGAGGAAGAAAATCTTCCTTCTCCTGTTATATGTCGAAATGATCTGATAGGCGTGTACTATACAAATTTGACGTTTTATGCTTGAAAAAGGATAAAAATATGTAAGAATCTCCCTTATCCCTCAATGTGTACCTCATATCCCACACACATGCCCTCTAAATCACATGCTTGCCTTAAATAAAAAATACTGAGGAGCAAAAATTTCTTAAAACTAAAAAATTGAGTTTGTTCTGCCAAACTCAAATTCGACTTTGTTCAAATACATTTTTAGAAATTTTATATAATTACAAAAAGAAAATATTTAATTAAATAAATTGATAAAAAAAAAGTATGTTAACCATGGATACCTAAAAATATGTGTAGATACTTCAAAATTCACTAAATAATAACGCATAAGGGATACCTACAAATATCTACAAATATTTACCCCTTTTCCATTAGAAATCAAAAGGTTAACACCAACAAAATTGAAGCTCATTTCTATTGGTCAACAAAATAACGCAACTAATCCCCTATTTTTTAAGCGGGACAGTAGAATTACTCGTCTATATTTATAGCATAGCTTTATAAAATATCACCCTAACTTTACACAAAAAATATGACATCCTAACGTTTGAAAAGTTAGGGACCAAAATAAAATTCATAAGACACAAAAATATCCTAAAACAAATAAATTGGACCAAATATCAAATTAAATCTCATTCCCCTACAAAAAAAAAAATCAAATTAAATCTGTGACAAAAAATGAAACTCTGAACGTATAAGGGATCAAAATAAAATATAAAATAAACGTAATAGATCAAATACCTAATTAAGTGTAATTTAAATTAAACAATACTTTTCGTACAACAAAAAAAATTAAACAATACCAACACCTATTGCAATGTGCTCATTTTGATTACCCTTCTATGATGTTGACAAGTACCAGAGCATATCATAGCATAGCACTACCCGTGAGAGACGACACCGTAGAGGCTATTATTGGTATTTTCGGTTGATTAACGTTATCTCAACAACCACTTTTTAGATAACTTATTGAACAACTAAAGTATACAAAGAAATGTTATGATTGACACAAAAATCAAAATAATGAAGAAAAAAAAGCACAATTTGATTATAAAAGAAAAAATTGTCATAAAATGGTTGTTGAAATATCATTTTTTTTTTGTTAGTCTCTATAGATAACCCTTTCAAAAGAGACTAAATTTCAGGTGGTATACTAATTAATGAATATACAAGCTCTTGATAAATCTCTATCCCTTAAAAGCTACTAGTAGCTATCAATGAAGAAAAAAATAAACCACTTATACAAGTTAACAAATGAATACATAAAATACTCTGTATATAAAGCTTATGAGACATTGAGAGACTAACTACCTAATAACAAACTCTAACTAACAACTCACTTGAGTTGATTTATTGGTGTTAGTTTGAGACCTTGAAAATTCAATTCCTTCGATGCTAATATTGATGAACTAGTCCATAAATAAGATCATAAATGGATGGTAGGATCAAATTGCTTAGATTAATCGGTTATCGAACCGGATACCGAATTTTCAACCCAAGTCTATGTATCTAATCAATACCATTGGCTAGTGAATATTTTGTTAGGTCACTAATTTCCCTGCTTTAAATTCGATTTTTTCCCCCAGCATATAAGGTATTCTCAATAAACAGAGAGTTACGTATGACTAGTGACTCAATCCCCACCCTAAGTTTAGTGTCCATTGTATCATTTCCACTATATATAAAAAGAAGTTGTACAGCACTAACTACTATTAAAAAATAATACCTTGTGCAAACTATTCATTTTGTTATTATACGTTATGCTAGCTTTCCATTGCACTATATGAGAAGAGTCCATTATAAGAAGCCATCACATTTCATTCAAGGTTACCAACCAAACCAACCCCTAAGGCCAAATTTAGGTGCTTTTTTCTTGCTTCATTACTAAGGAAGATGGGAGAAGGTATTTATTTGGATACAATATTAGTCCCTTTGAGCCTTTTCATTACAATAGTTTACCATGCTTTTCTCTACTACACCATCAAGAACAAACCTTCACGCACAACTTATGGAATTGATAAGTTAAGGAGAACTACTTGGGGTCTTAACGTAAATCAGGTACCCATTGCATGTTATTGTATGTTTTGTTTCAGTTTTGAGAAGTTCGATAAAATTGATGAGTAAAATCAACTTTTTGACATGTTTGTATCTTCTTTAGTAGAATTGACTGCCTCCCGAATTGATTTTAAGTTGAAACTAGAGTTTGAAGTTTTTTCCTCTACAATTGATTTTTAAGCTCAAACTTATTGTTCAAATTATAACAACAATTCACTCAAAATTAATTTTCATCATCAAAGGACCAAACAAACAAATCAATATTCCAAGTAAGATCTCAAGTCTAAGTTGAGCATTATACATAGAAAAAATAAGGTCCTGCCACATTGTTTACATCCGATTTTCTGTTTTCAAATATTTTCGCATGAAACTATTTGGAAACGGAAAATAGGTTGAAAATATGGTGTAGTACTGCAATTGAAATTGATTTTAGAAATTAGAGGTCTCAGACAGGGTTTTCCCTTTATATAACTCGTCTCGAATTAGTTGGGTCCGATGTGACTTCGAGATAACATTGTTCTAAACCACGAGTTAACAAACAAAAATACTAATGTGTGGTAGTAATATGTACTCATGATTTGGACAATAATAGTTAATAATGTTCCTTGAATTGGTTTGTGATGGTGCAGGGTGATGATAAAAAGGCTATGCTATGTGTACAAACCATGAGGAACACTCTTATGACCACAATACTCACAGCAACTATAACAATCCTTGTAAACATGGCTTTAGCAGCTCTAAACAACAATGCATTCAATGCAAGCCATCTTTTTAGTAGTGGATTTTTTGGTTCAAAATCAGATACAATCTTCCTTTTGAAGTATGCTTCAGCATCAATTTGTTTGTTGATTAGTTTCTTATGCAGCTCAATGGCCATAGGATTTCTAATTGATGCAAATTTTTTGATGAATTCTCATGGAGATTTTTTGTCTGGGGGTTACACACAAAGTGTATTGGAAAAAGGGTTTACCTTAGCTTTTGTTGGTAATAGGGTATTTTGTGTTGCTATTCCTTTGATGCTTTGGATGTTGGGTCCAGTGCTTGTATTTTTAGCCTCCATAGCTTTGGTTTGTTTGTTGCATGAGTTTGATTATGTCCCTAAATTCCCACAGGGTCTCAAACGATGTACCAATGTAAAATAAAATAACCTAGCTATAGCTAGAAAGTTAATACAAACACGAGTAGTGATATTTGAATAACTTTTTTGGTACAACTTTTGGGATAACCTTTTGTTCTCTCTTTTCATTGGTCAAAAACAATAGAGAGACAAAAAGGTAGAGAGAGAATAAGAAGATAATGTGAGTATGAGAGAGAAAGTTGTACAAAAATTGTATAAAAATGGTTGTACAAATATCATTTCTCTACAAACAAAATAGTATAAACTGTTTGTAGTGTACTCATCTTGAAGTTTTCCATGTGTGGATTGGGATTACACAGTATATTGGTGGTTGAAAGTGGAAATCTTCATCATTCAATTCTCACATAATGACTTTGACTGCTTAGCATGAATCAACCTGTAACAATTTTGAGACAGTTGCATTAAAAAAAATTCCAAATATCTTTCATGTCTTGAACTGTGATATCATCTCCTCCAAAAAAAAGATTATTGCATCTACAATAGTTTGCTTAAAAATATTTAGTCAAAACAAAAAAAGGTTATTGCATCTACAATAGTTTGCTTTACTTTTAATGTTAGCTGTGGCTTTCCATTAAGTTTTGTGAAAAACTAAATGTTTGGCAATGGAAATGTAATTCTGGTGGCTTATACTCGATCAAAGAAGCTTATGAGATTATCTTTAAATTTGATTTAATATCATATTTTCCATTGTACAAGATTTCTTGAAATAATTTGGTTCCATTGTAGGTCTCGCTCTTTGTTTGGCGATTGTTAAATAGTCGTCTTACAACTATTAATAACTTGATTGATATGTGTATTTGCAATGCAATATCGCCTTTGTGCATGGAAGGAATTATCATAAATGAAACTTCTAATCATGTATCTTGTAAGTTATGATCGGATATTTTGCCTTGGTTAGACAATAATAATTTTTTTGTCAAACAACAGCTCAAGTTATTTAAATCAATTCATAAGTTTGGTTTACCATGGGAAAAAAAAGCGAAGGAGTGTCTTCATGTTTATGGATTATTTAGAAGCGGTGTTATCAAGTTGTTTTTATAATCAATACGGACATAAAAGATAATCTTGTTGATTTTTTGAACTTTTTGAACTTTTTTTTTTTTTTTTTTTAAAGTTAATTTTTTTTTTTGGTTTTGTTTTAACTGAACGTGAACTTTTGATTTGGTCTTGGATTAAAAATGAAGCTAAGAGTTTATCCTATAATTTCTATCAATGGAGTACTCCATCAATTAGGTGTATCTCCTCTTGGATTTTGATTATTGTGTTCGTTGAGTTGATAGCGTCATTTTATTTTGGCGCATTTTGTTTCTTGACTTTCGTATGTTTTCAATCTCAACGCTTCTTATGTTTTGGATGTTCTGTTTATTATAAATGATTTTTGGCCTCTTAAAAAAAATATAGATATTATAAAACAACAAAAATAAATGAATTAAATTAAAGTAGATAGCTTCCTGCTAGTAAATAATGTTAATATTATGGTGTGTATTTTGAAATATTTTAAATAAATATTTATTGTATATTGTATTGTTCTTGTTGTGAATTCGAAAAATCAAATCACACCAATAAATTTAGATGTGTGAAGCAAATATTAATGATAACCAAAACTAAAGTAATATCAAACAAGAAAAATCTCTTTGAATTAAATCATGTATCTTCACACATTCTTGAATAATTTATGACTCAAGAATGTGTGAAGATGCATGATTAAATCAAAAGAGATTGTTGTTATTGCTTGAGAGTATTTTGACTTTAGTTGCCACTTATATTTTATCTACATATCTAAATTTATTGGTGTGATTTGATTTGTCGAATCCACAACAATTGGTGTTCACACTAAGACACCAATTGTCAAAGAGAAATGATATTTGTACATTCACTTGTGACAATTTTTTGACAACTTTCTCTCTCATACTTACATCATTCTTTTATTCTCTCTCTTCCTTTTTCTCTCTCCATTGTTTTTGACCAATGAAAAAAGAGAAAAAAGAAGTTGTCACAAAAGTTGTATCAAATGGTTGTTCAAATATCACTACTCATTGTCTAATTCATAACAGTTCTCTTTAACCGTAATTTTTGGATCATACACTATTGACCAAAAGTGATAGAGAAAAATGAGTGATTGCAATTTTGACATAAAATTTTCGCTATAGGGTCGCATTCCCAGGCCTCTTTTGTAAGGGATCATTTGAAGTTTGATTAATTCAATTTAAATGTTGTGTATTAATACTGAGTTGAAGTGTTTAAGGTCTTGGGTTTAAATCCTCACAAGGAGGAAAATACTAACATACTAATATTTGTCATTTGAAAGAAAAAAAACATGTATTAGTCTGACTTTTAATAGTTAACATTAGTCTAGATAGAGGTGTATGAGTAAAGGATCAAAGACAGAATTTGATTTTGTACTCTGAGTCATGATAAGTTTAGGCCTATGCATATGCTTTGTAATAGGAAAAAAGAGAATAAATAGGCTATTGTTTTTCCCACCTTATGTGTTTATCGCGCTCTATGTTTTTCTAAAATACCATTTGCTTGAATTATAGGATCTGAACATGGTTCGGATTATAAAATCCGAAATATGCTTATATATAAATAGCAATTAGAATCTCTCCCATTTCAGAAGTTGTGAATTTTAATTTCAAAAACAGTAAAAAAAAAAA
>Ga0228711_1010885_pt1 | contig 11794 bp, 8 predicted proteins | sample MedpolnodulmetaG_2_FD_177996 | JGI IMG/M metagenome (GOLD analysis project Ga0228711, IMG submission 177996) | Root nodule microbial communities from Medicago polymorpha collected in Santa Monica, California, United States - brown nodules | ecosystem: Host-associated > Plants > Roots > Nodule...
AGATTAGTGGAACAAAGGCTTATGTTCCACAATCAGCATGGATACTTACTGGAAATATTAGGGACAATATAACCTTTGGAAAAGAGTTCGATGAATATAAGTATGAAAAAACTGTAGAAGCATGTGCGTTAAAAAAGGACTTTGAGTTATTCTCGTGTGGTGATTTGACTGAGATTGGTGAAAGAGGGATTAATATGAGTGGTGGACAGAAACAAAGAATACAGATAGCTAGAGCTGTTTATCAAGATGCTGACATATACCTTTTTGATGATCCTTTTAGTGCTGTTGATGCTCATACCGGCACTCACCTCTTTAAGGTCAGTTTTTCTTTTTCTAAACTTTAAATTTGTAAAATATTTCATGGTTTGAAGACTTGTTTGAGAAACATTTACATTGCTTTAATGTTTGGTGTTTCATCTGTTTTCCGCAGGAATGTCTTCTGGGGATTCTCAAAGAAAAAACTATACTTTTTGTTACACACCAAGTTGAGTTTCTTCCAGCAGCAGATCTCATTCTGGTAAATGATGCTTGCTTCAAAGTTTGGTACTATATTTATTTAGTCAATAAAGAGTATCAAATTATGTTGTTGAAGAGAATATAGTCTGTTAAACTATGAATTTAATCCACATACACCGTCGGTTTAAAGATTTTCTACATTGGCAATCAATCTTAATCCTCAAATATTTAAAAACATTTGGCTTTAATCAACAACTACTTCTAAAGTCAGACATATGATGATTAGTTGTGATTTTATGACGGTGTAAAATATATCATTTTACTTTGGATTTATATTATTTAAAAAAGAGCCAAATGATTTTACTTTGGATTCCTTAATCTTGTTATACCTCTTCCATTTTTATCATACATCACACTGTCACTGATCCAAATGAAAACCAGGTGATGCAAAATGGAAGGATTGCACAAACTGGAACATTTGAAGAACTTCTAAAGCAAAATATAGGATTTGAATTATTAGTTGGTGCTCATAGCAAAGCATTAGAGTCAGTTCTTACGGTTGGAAATTCAAGTAAAGCAAATTTAAATCCAATACCTGAAGGAGAATGCATCACCTACTCGAACTCAAGTTCTGAACTTTTGCACACACAACTTGACACAGTGCAAGATAATCCTCCTACAGAAAGCAAAGGAAATAATGATGGAAAATTGGTTCAAGATGAAGAAAGAGAAACAGGAAGCATATCAAAAGAAGTTTACTGGTCTTATTTGACAACTGTTAAAGGAGGAATTCTTATTCCAATCATACTGTTGGCACAATCTTCATTCCAAATACTTCAGATTGCTAGTAACTATTGGATGGCTTGGGTTTGTCCTACAAAATCTGATGCTAAGCCTATATTTGATATGAATTTCATACTACTTATTTATATGGTACTTTCTGTTGCTGGTTCCCTTTGTGTTCTCCTGAGAGCCACGTTGGTGTTAAATGTTGGACTTTGGACAGCACAAACTTTTTTCACAAGAATGTTGCATAATGTGCAACGAGCCCCCATGTCATTTTTTGATTCTACCCCAACTGGAAGAATCTTGAACAGGGTAAGAATTCATATCTATTAATGCTATCTTTGACTATCGTTGTTATTATTACAATGCAATATTTAACAGCGTTGTCAATCTTGGATGGAGGAAAATAGCGGTTCATTCAAATTCTGCTACGCAACAGTGCCATAGTGTCGATGTTGCCTCTATTTGACAACACTTTGTACTAAATAACATATCGCCTAACAATATCGATTTGGTAAAATTCCTCTTATGCTATAGCCCTACTATGGGCACTATATAACAACACTGATATTGAAAGTCTTAATTTCAGGCCTCCACAGATCAAGGTGTGCTAGACTTGGAAATGGCAAACAAAATAGGATGGTGTGCTTTCTCAATAATACAAATTCTTGGCACTATTGCGGTGATGTGTCAGGCAGCATGGCAAGTATTTATTATCTTCATTCCAGTAACTGCAATCTGCATATGGTATCAAGTATGTATCCTTTTTCCTTCTTGCTCTCTCTCTCTATGAGAGGACATAAAACAAGTGTTGCTCATTACTAATTCCAAAATTAATGCAAGATATAATATTCCAATTTTACAATGTGTAATCTATGTGAACCGAAGCTTATATTCAAATTTTAAATTTAATATTTAAAGTAGATAAAAATGCTCATATTTGAGTTATTTTTGCACTTACAAAGAAATCAGTCTCTTTCTCATGTCTTTCTCTATCCACCATTGTTTTATGAAATCCTGACAGAAGTTGAATGATGTTTATTTCAGCGATATTATAATCCGACAGCAAGAGAACTGGCTCGCTTAGCACAGATACAAATTACTCCAATTCTCCACCATTTTTCAGAATCTTTAGCAGGAGCTGCATCAATACGAGCTTTCGATCAAGAAGGCCGTTTCATGAGCACAAATCTTGTCCTTCTGGATGGCTTCTCAAGGCCATGGTTTCATAACGTGTCTGCAATGGAATGGCTTTCTTACAGATTGAACCTGCTTTCAAATTTTGTTTTTGCCTTTTCACTTGTCTTGCTAGTGAGCCTCCCTGAAGGTTTCATAAATCCAAGTAAGTACAAAGCTTTATTGAGAAAATATCAGTAATAGACAATAAAACCATGTGTTTTGCAAACATGCGAAGTTATTTTCATATAATACTCCTCACAGGAATTGAAAATGATCTTACTTTCTTTTCTGGTATGTTACAGGCATTGCAGGGTTAGCAGTAACATATGGAATCAATTTGAATGTCTTGCAAGCTTCAGTTATATGGAACATTTGCAATGCAGAAAACAAGATGATATCAGTCGAAAGAATTCTTCAATATACAAATATCGCAAGTGAATCACCTCTTGTGATTGAAGACTGCCGGCCGCCAAGAAACTGGCCAGAAACTGGATCAATATGTTTCCAAAATTTGCAGGTTCGATATAGCAAGAATTAAGGACACAAAAAATATGTAATGAATCAAGTTTCTATTTCCATTTTTTCCTAACATATCTTCTACACTAAATATTATGTTACAGATAAGATACGCTGAACATCTACCATCTGTGTTGAAAAATATCACCTGTACATTTCCTGGAAGGAAGAAAATAGGTGTTGTAGGACGAACCGGCAGTGGAAAATCAACCCTCATACAGGCAATTTTCAGGATTGTTGAACCAAGAGAAGGATGCATTATGATTGACAATGTGGACATATGTGAGATAGGTCTCCATGACCTAAGGTCAAGGCTCAGCATTATCCCACAGGATCCAGCCTTGTTTGAAGGCACAGTCAGGGGAAACCTGGACCCTCTGGAGCAATACTCTGACAGTGAAGTGTGGGAGGTAAACACTTCACTCAAACAGTTAGACCATGAAAATAAAGTTAATGTATATTTATCACTTTTAGCACAGTTAAAAATATCTTCTCATTATCCTCGTGAGCTTAGCTCAGTTGGTAGGGATATTGCATATTATATGCAGGGGCCAGGGTTCGAACCCTGGACACTCCACTTTTCCACAATTTAATTGTGTGAGCTCTAGCCACTAGGCTACTTGACCAAAAAAAATAAAAAATATCTTCTCATTGAAGAGGAAAGAGAGTATCCAGATAAATACTCATTGGTTGCATTTAGGATGTGTTTCATATACTGAGGTACAAAACAATGAGAATAGCACAAAACAAACACTTGATACACTTCACAACTCTTTGTTCTGTACGTTTTTTTATGGAGAACAACACAAGTAATATAATGTGAAATTTACTAAAACATCCTCAGTACTTTTTGTAAGACCAAATTATATATAGTTTGCTACACGTGAAATTGTCGTATTTTTTTCCCCTTATCATCAACTAAATGGTTTTTTCATTTTCAGGCACTAGATAAATGTCAGCTAGGACACCTAGTGAGGGCCAAGGAAGAGAAGTTGGACTCCCCAGGTTGGATTCATTAGCTATCAACTTGCACAGTTTATTATGCTTTTGGTAATAAATCTGTTGTCAATACGGAAATGCGGCGCGGCACGGCCAACCCAATAATTGGAACGGTCTGGTGCGGTGGTCCTGATTTTTCCGCTAGAGCGGCCAGCGCGGCCGCTTTTGACAACAGAGGTAAATAATAATCATAGTTACTAATAAAAACTGAATTGCTTTCGCAGTAGTTGAAAATGGTGATAATTGGAGTGCTGGACAAAGGCAATTATTTTGCCTTGGAAGAGCTTTGCTGAAGAAAAGCAGCATTTTAGTACTAGATGAAGCAACAGCCTCAGTGGACTCTGCAACTGATGGGGTGATACAGGATATCATTTGTCAAGAGTTCAACAATCGAACAGTTGTCACAATAGCTCATCGAATCCACACAGTCATCGATAGCGACTTGGTTTTGGTTCTCAGCGATGGTAAGTGTTACAGCAACAAAAATATGAAAGATATTGATAAATATTGTACAACCAAATGAAGTAACAAAGTTTATGGCAAGAAGTAGCTTAATATATATCTTATATATGTTACAGGGAGAATTGCAGAATATGATGAACCATCAAAGTTACTTGAAAGAGAAGATTCCTTCTTCTACAAACTTATAAAGGAGTACTCTAGCAGATCCCATAGCTTCAACAACTTGGCAACTCAACATATCCAAGACAGGGAATAATTTATGGAGTCACAGATAGCTACTTGTTTGATGGGACAAAAAAGGCTACAAATTATTAAGAGGCTCTTTGTTTGATATACCATATGTGAGGAGACAGGCTCCAATTTTGAGCAAGAAAGTCTCCAATTTGTAAATAGGGATGTCCAATCTCTCATCTAGTAAACTGTAATAACTAGCAGTTCTCTATAATCTGTTAAGTGCACTCTTAGAGTATATTTGTTTTCAGATGGAGTTCTCACCGTCCGTTTAGAAAGTAAAACTGAGAAAGAAAGAAAATACTCACCTGAGCTTATTAGTTACAACACCTTTCTAGTTGAAAATATAAAGAATTTAAGAGCTAACTAGTCCCGATTTATTTTTCTCAAGGATTAAAAATTGTTTTTATTTTTATTATTATGGACTAAATTGTGTTTCATGAATCTTAACTCAACATTTTAAAACTGGGTGTTAAAAACAACTTTTTAGTTAGGGTTTAACTTTATGGTTTATTATATTTTGCAAAAAATAAACTTTATGATTTATGTATTTTTTATTGAGAAAACTTTAAAACATTTATGTGTTTATTCTATCATAATTTTAATTTTGATTTAAAAATTTCAAGTGGTCAAACTCACATGCACTTGATAATTTCACATGATTAATCTTATCTTCGTATATGACGACTCCATTTTTTTTTTATTAACCATTGTTTTTAAAGAAGAAAAAAACTTGGGTACATTTTCTTATATGTTTTTTATATGGATCTTAACTAAACTACTCACGATTCTTTAAATCCACAACTTTCCTAAAAAAAAGTTATAGCCACAAAATATATGTTTTTATTTAAGAATCATAAAAAAAACACAATAAGAAATGCATCTAAGTTATGTTTTTTTATACAAAGAAAATGACTCCAATTTATTAACTACTTGCTTTAGTTTTTTTTTTTTAACCCTAGTAATACGGGATTTCTCAATCATTCCCTGGATTTACATTAAAAAAATATAAATTTAAAAAACTCCTCGACAAGTTTAAGAGCCAAACCCCAAGTCAAAACTAAGCTTTCAGTGTCATGTTGCTTTGCATACTCTTTCCATATAAACAAAGACCTTACTTTATTCGTATCGTGACAAAATAGATAACTTTCGTGACAAACACCTTGGTCTAGTTTATGATTGAGTAGTACCGGTTCACCACCTCTCACACACTTCTCATCTTTAAAATAATCCCAAATCACTTTCAAACCATAACCTAGTATTTTTCATCTAGGTAAATTTTTAGATGTATTGTTTATATCACAATAATGTATTTTCTAAGAAGTTATTAAAATGAAATTTTAATAACCAAACTTCTTTGATTGTCTCGCAAAAGAAGCTTTCTTACATAATATTTGAGGAATGATAGTTTTCTTTTCTTCAAAAGAAATATAAAATTTTACGGGTAATGGTAACGAGTGTCCCGAAGACACTTTTTAAGGACATTTAATAGTAAAATTTTATGAAAATTTGAGTATTCAATGCATTGAAACTTGTAATATTTGAATTTTTAAAAAAATATTTTTCTAAATTTGAAATGTCTAAAGTGTATTCCAGACACTCATAAACAAAACTCACATTTTATTACTAAGATTTTAGAGGTACGTACAAAGGTCCATCGTTTTAGAAGCGACAAATTACTTTCCAAGACAATATTGACATTGATACTAGTGACGAAGCATATGTTGTGGCCATTAGTAACAATGTTGTTTTGCGTGTGCATTCATTGATTATTTGTGGCTTTGTTTTTGAAAAATGTTGTTGACACATCATCAATGGCTGAAAAATACCTTTAAATGACGAGAAAGCTCCGATGGCAGTTAACTGTCGAGGAATTAAAGAACCGACGACAATTAGCTGTTGAAGATTTCATCGGCAGTTAACTGTCGATACGATCATGATACAAATTCAGGTAGAAGTCCTCTCATCTATTATTACTCTCTCAAAATCTTACAAAATTTCTCCAATCTCTCTCAAAAACTCTCTAAAAATCACAACCAAATTTATTCAACAAATCTCAACCAAATTTATTCAACAAAATCACTAGTAAGTAGTCATAGTAGTATTAAGTTACATTTTAGTTGTTATAAATGTTTTTCTTTTTTAGTTTTTGAGTTTTTAAGTAGATTTTGAGTAGATGTATTTTATTTTAGTTTTTGAGTAGAATTACATGTTATAATTCATTTTTAGAGTAGATGTAAGTTGATTAATTTTGTTAAATGTTTGCATGATGTTTATGTTATAGTTATTACTTTTAGGGTTATATCAAATTTTGGTTTTTTTTATTTTTTTTTTTTAATTTTAATTTTTGAGTAGATTTACATGTTATAATTCATTTTTAGAGCATATCTAAGTTGATTAATTTTGTTAAAATGGTTGCATGATGTTTATGTTACAATTATTATTTTTAGGGTTTATGTATAATTTGCACTCCAAGTATTTGATTAAATGTTTGAATGAGTTTTTCATTGATTATTTTTAATTTCTCATTGTGTAGATTTGAAACAATGACCGATATGTTCGACGTTCAAGCACAATTCAACACTGGAGAACCTCAGAGATTGAAGGTTCGGTACCTTGATGTCACGTTAAGAGGTATCAAGGATCAACTGAATGAATTCAACCAAAGAGTCAACCCCGGAGACACAAGGAGAGTGAAATACGTTCGGTATAAACGTCTAACGCTCGATGATGGGAGAATATCATTCAGTTGAGTGGAATTAACGAACGACAATAACGTGAGGACCATATTTTGAGAGCACATCATGTTCCAGTGGATCGATATGCGTGTAACGTTGTTGAGATCAACTGAAAATATTCTCAATAGTTTGATTCCGCCAGAAAATCGTGATTAGGTAGGGAATGCACCTTCCAACTAATCCTAACAATTCATAAAAAACCTAAACTAATCATAACAATTCATAAAAAAGCTAAACTAATCGTAACAATTCTAGAACAATTCATCAAAACCTAAATTAATCCTAAAAATTCTACCACAATTTCCTAACAATTCTACAACAATATTATATTCAACTCTAATCTAAAATCAAACCATAAAATCAACAAAACCTCTACAATTGAAATTTAACTAAAAAAAACTAACAATTCAATAACAACAAACCAATGCAATAGGATTCAAAACACTTACTTGATTTTGTGCTTGAAATTGCCTTGGAATGGCTTATGTTTGATGAAAATTGCACCTAAGAATTCCAAAAACGCAACAATGGAGTTTTGGAAACTCCTATATCTGTTATGTTCTTATAACAGATCATCGGCAGTTAACTGCCGAAGGAACCTCGGCAGTTAACTGTCGCCGGCTTCCTCCCTCGACAGTTAACTGCTGTCGGGGTGTTCCTGTCATTTATAGGTACTCCATCCGGTCTCAAATGCAAGGAATTTTTCACTTTTTAGGTTCATTCAATAAATAATGTATATGGACCACATACATTATTTATTGAATCAACCTAAAAAGTAAAAAGTTGCTTACATTTAAGACCGGAGGGAGTATTTTTCAGCCATTACACATGTGTCAACATCATTTTTCTTTATTTTTTTGTTGGAAAAATCAAATTTCCATTCCTCCTTAGTTTTTTATTTTGTCTAACTCAACTAAAAAAATTGTCAAATCTAACATGAATATTTCATTAACAAATATGATATAAAAGCCTATATTCACTCAAATTCTCAAATATTTCATTGACAATTCTAACATGCTGTTGTCTTTTGTTTTGGTCTAAACTCAAATTCTCTTCAAATTTCCTCCAGTTCACTCTCTTTATATATTCACTCACTTGATTGCCAAGTTCTAAATCCATAATATATTGCTAGAGTGGTTAGTACATATTCATATATGTATACTATGAATTATGTATTATTACAGTATGAAAAAACTTAGGCTAATAATTTTGTGACACTTCTTGCAGAACCAAAAGCAGAATTTGAGCCTCAAGCTAAGAAGCAAGCATGGCTTTGGAGAATTTCTACAACATCTTATTTGGTGAAACAAGTAAGTCCTAATCAATATTTACAAATTCATGCACCGCTGCATCTTATTATTATTATTTCAACATAAAGAACTATATCAGAATGCATTATTTGTATGAACATTTCACTTCTAGTGAGTGTTTTTATTCCCTTTGTCTTTTTTTGGTTCCAAAGTCTAAACCTTGGAAAGACTTTTGTTTTTTAATTGGTAAATGGAAATTTTCAAGATTTGATAAAACGATTGTTGTCTCTACTGTGTGGCTTTTAACTTTAGCTTAGCACGCCATTTCAATTAAAAGACGTATTTGGTGTCCAAAACTGACACATTTTATTCAATAATTTCTTTCTCAAGTTATTGTAGTACAAGCATGTTAGTTTCATGTCGGTGTGTTTGTGCCGATGCTTAAACATTATTGAACAAGATGAGCAACTGAATGAGTTTGTATATGAGAGTAACATTTATATTTTTGGAGGAGGGTAACGTAAATATGGTATTTACACCCATGATATACATAGAGCAAATGTTGCACCTTGCAAGATATTCACAAATAGTAACAATTGAATCATATGGCAACATTAATTTAGGGTAGGAAACTTCATTGAACATCTTTGATGACTATATTTCACCCGGTGACAATTATAAGGAAATATTATTTTTTCAGGTTTATTGAATAACTGATGTATATGGACTATAATATGGTTCATATACATAAATTGTTTAATGAATTAAAAAAAAAATTGTTTAAAATACGAGTACAAGAAGTGCTTAGGAAGACACAAAAGATCCAAGAAACAATTCAAAAAGAGATAAAAAAAATAAGGGCTAACCAAGGAGAAGGCGGAAAATTAAATTACAGCTGTGAGACACATCAAAGGGTTTTACCTCCAAACATTGTAGTGAAAATCGAATGAGACAAACTTCGATTTAAACCACTAAAACACTAGAATTCTAACCTGCTCAATGATGGAATGAATAGTCTCCTCATTATGTTGAAAAATACGCATGTTTCTCTCTTTTCAGATAACGTAAACAACTGCTAACCAAATCATCTTGAAAGCTAAACAAATATTTTTCGAAAAACCTCCCAAGCCATATAAGTGATGAAGATGCGATAAAATGTTGCGAGATGATGTCGAGCAAATCCTAACCAGCCACAAATCAAATACCAAATATTACCATAAATAACACAAGTAACAAACAAATGATCTCTATCCTCAGTACACCCAAAAGCCTATATTATCTTAATAATTCTCAACCTGTGCCACAACCTAGGGTTCTTAATAATTCTCCTATTTCTTCAAAATTTCCACCGATTGTGTCATGCCCACCAATTGTTTGTTCATCTAGCTTGTTTTTCTCAAAATAAAGATCAAAGACAAAGTCACTAAAGTGAAAAAAATATAGACCAATTCTTACTTGATCGCAAACCTAAATATAATGATTTAGATAAATAAACAATATATACTTTGATGTATTTTTTATTTGACAGAATATACTTTGATGTATGTGCTCCTAAATCATGTTTACTTCGGCTTGTGCCCGTGTAAGTATTGCTCAAGAAATATGATTCTCAAAGATAAGAAGAAAGACACAATGTGATTTTTAAGCTTTTTAGTTTTTACAAATCGACATAGAACAAAAAGTATGTATATAAAATATGATTTTTTTTTATTTTATTTTTTGCAATTTAAAAGATGACTGCCGATAAGAAGTCATATAAAGAGGACCATGGAGGGACCTAAGGGGCCACATGGACCCCTAATTTAATTCTACAAAATTGACTTTTAAAAATTGCCTAGTTTCTCCTTAAAAAAATTGTCTAGTTTTGTATAAACAACATTCAAGCTTATCTCTTATAATAAATAAATATTAGAAGTAGTAGATTTTTTTTGTATTCCTCAAAATAAAAAAAAAGTAGTAGACTTTGTAGCATCTTGGAAAATCAAAATAAAACAAAAAGTAGGGAAGGTTTCAATTTAAGACGATAGTCCGTAGTACCACTTGTCAAATTATTATTTGGTTTTGTTTTTTAGCGAGCAATATTGTACTTTAGAAATGTACATTAGTGGCGATACCAAACATGTCTTATGGCCTCTTTGGTGGCACGGTAGAATTGAAAAAAGCACGGCAGCAAATCGCGGCAACGCTAAAGCTACAAAATCCAGCTTCACAATTTTGAGGATTGGAATGTATTGGAAAGTGTTATTTTAACGTGATGTGGTTTCAAAATCATATTCAAACACACACTTATTCTATTTTTTATTTTCTATTCAAAGAGAAATTATTTACGTTAAATATAACTCAATTATTGATGAAGGGGTAAAGAAGAGTTTAAAATGGGACAATAATAAATTATCTCTTGAGAAACTATATTTCATATCTGTCATTGTCTAATTAGGTGTCATTGATTTCAATTTTACAGAAAAAACAATTTAGAATTTTAGAGTAATGTTAAAAGTGATAAAGACTAATGAGGTACAATTTTTCAGTAAAACCAAAGGAGGCACAATCACATTTACACACATTTCTAATTTTCTTACGTCTAAACTTTTTTCAAAATAAATACCCTACGTATAATTTACGATATTTGATATGATTTTATTTGTTTATTGAATACAGCAAAAATACAATAATCCAAGATGTAGAAGAAAATTAATATTTTAGAAAAGAAAAATGAGCTGTCTTTGATATTTCAAACAAGGATTATATAATTTTAACTTTAGGAAACTACTTGGTAGTTCATGCCAAATACTATAAAAGTTTAATTAGTTCCGCGAGTTTTAGGGATTTGGGTTGTGTGCAGTCACAACTTCGTGATTATACACATTCAATCAAATGCGAGTTTTAGGGATTTGGGTTGTGTGCAGTCACAACTTCGTGATTATACACATTCAATCAAATGATCCACACTTTAAGTTTGGTATTTTAGATTCCTTAAAAAAAAAGTTTCCTATTTTAGATTAAAAAGAATCACAATTTGTATTGAAATTTAGATGTGCCTCATTGCGTGCTGTCACACTACACACAATCTAAATCGGAGTTTGATTTAGATACCCATTATACCTCACTCTGTGTAGGCTCAATATTACTTTTGCTTGAACAATATCCTACAATACAATGAATCTTCATGAGTTTGAC
>Ga0228711_1010886_pt1 | contig 11793 bp, 7 predicted proteins | sample MedpolnodulmetaG_2_FD_177996 | JGI IMG/M metagenome (GOLD analysis project Ga0228711, IMG submission 177996) | Root nodule microbial communities from Medicago polymorpha collected in Santa Monica, California, United States - brown nodules | ecosystem: Host-associated > Plants > Roots > Nodule...
CACTAAGCTTTTTTTTTTTTTTTTCCTTTTGAAAGGACGAAGCTTGCATTTTTGTTATTCTCCTAACACTAAGCAAGTACGCACCGTCAAAAACAATCATATATGGTAATTTTTATTTTAAATAATAATAATATGGCTTAAATAGGTTTTTCGTCCTTGCAAATATAGGTCAGTTAAATTTTCGTCCCTGAAGTTACTAATCTTTCCAATCCGCCACTGCAAAATTTAATCATTTGACTTTTGGTTCTAAGTAGGTTTTTTTTTTGCTGAGGTGAGCTGTCATTAGCGACATGGTGCCCATGTGGCAAGTGATGATTGAGCGAGGTGGTTGGCTTAAATATGTCTTTCGTCCTTGCAAATATAGTTCATTTGAATTTTTGTCCCTGAAGTTACTAATCAGATGTAATTAGGACCATTTTTCAAATGATTAATATTTGCAATGGCAAAATGGAAGGATTAGTAACTTCAGGGACGAAAACTCAAATAACCTATATTTGTAGGGACGAAAGACTTATTTAAACCTAATAATAATAATAATTTAAAAATTTGTTTGGTTAGAAATAACGAATAGTTGATAAGATAACTTATAACGGATGACTTTATAGCGGATAATTAATAAGTTTGTGTATAACTAATAGCGGATAAACCAGCTGATTGAATTTCTAGTGTTTGATAAAGTACTGATTGAACTATCTTATAAATATAAAATGACATAAAACTGATATATTTAATTAAATTTATTTTCCAATTAAATTTGTAGCGAGAAAGTTGTGATAAATAATAATAAGCTATAATCTTTAAGATATAAGATACAGTTTTATTTTTCAAAACTGTCGAATTTTAAAATAGAGGGACAATATAAATATAGATTGTTACAATATAAAAGTACAAAATTTGCATCCGCCAACACAATATGCGGAGCACCCATCAACAGTTAGTTTATTTATAATAATATTAATAGATTCTGCGTGGGAAATTTGGAAAGAAAGAAACAACAGATTATTCAAGGGCAATGAATGCTCCATTGTTCAGGTGGTTGATAAAATTAAGTTGCTCACTTTCATGTGGTTGAAGGCGAAGTTTCCTTCTCTTCCCTTTAACTACCATGGTTGGTGGCTTAATCCTTACACCATTTTGGGCATCAGTTAAAAGTTATTTGATTTCTTGTTTGTTGCTTTCTTGTTTTTCGTTGTAAACACTGTTGTTGACTCATGTGTTCTTCTCTGACATACCTTATGTTAGGGAGGACCTTTTGCAGTGGTAATATATTTCATTTTAGCATTTAAAAAAATTATAATATTAATAATAATTTTTTGGGGGAATAATAGCTCAGTTGGTAGGACAATACATTATTATATGCAGGGGCCGGGGTTCGAATCCCGGACACTCCATTTATTCACCTTATAAGGTGAATTCTAGCCAGTAGACTACCTGACAAAAAAATAAAAAAATAAAAAAGTGTGGATATGTTAGTAACTTGCATTTAATTGTGGGTACATGCTTAGGTGAATAATAAAAACAGATGCTTCACGTGGTTTGTGCAAAATATTTTTGCACCATTTAACATCACTCTTTTATAAATTTATTTTCCATTTTTTTATGTATATTTAAAAAGCTTTCAGTATAGTAAATAATACATCTATTTTGATAGACTGAACCATCAATTTGGTCCCTATTTTTGGAAGTCATTTTTAAATTAGTCTTTGAGTCTATTAATATTTCAAACAAGTCCCCATCTTTGTCAAAAATTTCTCAATTAGGTCATTCGTCATGTAATAAAAACATAAAGACATCACCTCATTGACTTCCTTATCTTTCTTATCCATATTGACTTCCTTATATTTGACTATGTAGTTTGTGATGCATTTATCTCTAGCATTTTTAGGGATATCAAACTGACAAACCAATGTGGTATTTTTAGGGAAAATTGTGGCGACAACATTCATCAGTGCGATATCCTTGTTAGTCATTATCACTGTTGGCATATTGTCTTTTGATTTCAGAAGATCAAACAACATTTGTAGAACCCAAGTGAAGTTCTCCTCATTTTCAAACGTCAGGAAAGCAAACTAACACAATATGTCTTCTCGATTAAGGTTACCCCAACTATCTGAAACAATGGTATTATGTACACATTGGTTTTATATGTGGAGTCCATGATCAAAACTGTTGAAAAAAGTGTTAAACAACTTAATAGATTCAGTATGAGTCTAAAATATATCGTGAACAATAGTAGATTCACATTTGCTTCTACAATTGTAAACATATTTGTGTTTCTCCAAACATGTGAACAGATGTTGCATCTCTGACTTTTCAGCTCTGATAGACTTCTTGAACTTTTCAAGTGCATTGTACACTTGCTTAATATTCTTCAAATTGTCTTTTCCTTCATTCTTCAAATTCATCGAAATATGCTTGAGCTGCACCAAACTCTTTGTTAGGCAATCGACAACCTTCTTCTCTTTCTCAATTAATTGACCCACAAGAAGATGACCTTCTAACCTTTTCTCCATCTTATGATTGTGAACTTCATTAAGAATACTCAACCACCATTCATTTGTTTCCTTTTTTACATAGTCACTCAATTTAAACAGACACCCGCATTTTTTTGACTCTGTATCTTCTCGGTTTAATTTCTTCTTAGACAATTTGTACTCATCACTCCTTTCACAAAACAACACTAAAATTGGCTTATTTCTTCCGGCCTTAGAAAAAGATTTGTATATGATTTAGTAAATACCACCAATATTGTTTATCGAGGAATCCAATCAATCATATCATCAGACTTCTTTAATTTCTTCCATCTTATGATCATAATTAACTTTCAAAATTGTATAATTAATGTTGATATGAGACAAACTATTTTTTTTTCTTTCGACAAAACGAGACAAACTAATTTTATCTCTCATATTTTAGTAAGCGTCTCTCCTAGTTGTCAGAATTAGGATGATGTACTTGACAATTGTATTGCATAAGTTTAAAAAAAAAGGAGATTTTTCTATTTTTGATTACAAGAAGGTCAATGCTTAGAGAAAAAAACTAACGAATAACTAGATGAGGAGTGCCGGCTCGACTCCAACAACATCGGTTAAATAAATCGAACTAACTTGAGCACAGCATTGTTCGTATAAAATCACAGAAAAACCTCCATAACACGCCATATTTGCTAAAACATGTGCACGGTTTATCATTAAACTAACACCTTTTGTATTGTAGAACTTATCTTGGTAATTTGTTCTTTTGGTCATAACCTTGCCACAAACAACCGTCGAACTTTTTATTTTTAGAGGAACCTGGAACTTTATTCTCAATCCATATTTCTAACTAAACTTCAAATTATCAATTTCTTCATCACAACGCCTATGAAGGTTAACTTTTAATCCATGCTTCATGTAAAGTATCAAAGAAAGCTTAGGAACAACAAGATGATTCTCAACAACTTTAACATGGTAACGAACTATGATGCTCGCTGCAACATATTTCATTTGATAGTATGAAAAATCTTTACCTAAACACAACCTCGGTCCTCCATTAAAAGCAGTGAATTTGTAGGCAGATTCGCTCGTGAAATGACCATCTTTAGTTAGCCATCTTTCTGGCTTGAACTCCAAGCAATCTTTTCCCCATATGTTTTTCATTCTTCCCATTGAATATATTGCATATATCACTTTTGTTCCTTTTTTGAGTTTTGTTCCATCTGAGAATGTGTCGTCTTCCAACACCTTGTAAGGAAAATTTTAATGAATATGAACTTCAATCATCAATAGTTGAAAGTTGAATCCAATTACTCTATTTATTTGAACATATTAGGTGTCAAGTTTAGCATTTTGCAATTGATTTGTCTCACATTATTTGTCATTTTAAAATTATTACAGAATATTAATAAATTTTTTTCAACAATATTTTTATTTTTGGGTGCAATTTTTCAACAATATTATGAATATTGATATTTCAACGCCTATAAATGTTATAGTAAATAATTTTTAATTGAACTCCTATTATATTATTAGAATTTTTTTTTCCAAAGAGATTATTTTATTTTGAAATGAGCATAAACAATGTTTTTCTTAAAGCATGACAAAAATTGCTTCAATCATGGATTAAACTTGAATTCTACCAAAACCAATTGGCATTAAGTAAAACTCATTCATATGGTAAACAATCATATTGGTATCTAAATGTGTGAGGCACTATCACTACAACCCCTAAATGAATTGAGTTTATTATAAAAATATCCAAAAACAAAACTCAAATGTGTTTTTAGTAGTAACTTTATGAAACAAATTGACTAACAAAAGACATATTATGAGAACCAAATTAATTAACGAAAGACACGTTCGAAGATAAAACTAACCGATGAACGTCACATTTAGACATTGTAAAATAGTTATGAATATTATCTCAAACGAAATTTGAGTACAATCACTAAACTGTGTAAATAAACTATACTACACCTAATGAGCCTAACGTCTCACATTTAAGGATCAAAGTGATTATTTATTTCTGATTAATCACTTGCGCTTAATCACTTAGAAAATGAAGTTCAATATGAACAAGTTCTGAAAGACTTTGTTTTCTTTATATATATAGTATAAATATCGTATAGAAGTATGGATATATACCGTTGATTGATTGATACTATTGATATTGATTGGTTCAACGATGTGATGAATTTTTTAATTCTTTTTTTTAATATATAATACTGCAATTCCTGAAAGTCTGAAAGGTCGGTACCGAGAGATGAGGGAAAAACGTTACCTTTGAAAAGATCAACACCGAGAGAGAAGGATTAGTTTGTTTCTGAAATTATTAGCATCGTCCAAATAATTAACACTCCAATTCTGTTTCTCTGTGTAGAATTACAAAGAGAATGAGTGGCATTCTAGGGGGAGATTTGGAGGCAGAGATATTAGTTAGATTACCTGCAAAGTCAATTATGCGTTTTAAATGTGTTCAACGATCTTGGAACATTCTTTTCAAGAACCCTAACTTTGTTATTAGGAACATGCATATCCATATGTCTAACCATGACCACCACCGTTTCATGATCATTAACCAGTATACAAAAGAAACCTGCCCTAAAACCCATAACCACAATGACAAGCTCTTTGACAAGGACATTGAATCAACTTGCCTAGAAACCCACCTATTGCTTCTCTCTTTACCTCAACACCCAACACCAACACCTAACCTCATCAAATCCATCTTTCCAAAAAACATTCCCATACGAATAATCAAATTCTACGGTCATTGTAATGGTATTTTATGTTTGGAATATGATTATAACCTAAGCTTAATTCTTTGGAACCCTACCACTAGAGAGGTCCATTTTGTACCCCCACATCCAGCCTCCTATATTCATCCGGAATACTTGATTGGTTTCGGTGCTAAACACAACACCAACGATTTCAAAGTTGTCAAACTCAATGTCAACCGTGAAAAACCCTTTGTCTTTTCTCTTTCATCACTGGAAATTTACAATCTTAGCGATAAATCGTGGACAATTATCCATAACCCTACTCTTCCTCCGGATCAAGCCACCATGCGATACTACTCCAAACGGCCTAACAAATACAACATTCTTGTTAATGGCATTTATCATTGGATTACAGGCTACAATGTGAAAGGTTTTTCAATCATTCTCTGCTTTGATTTCAGCAACAACAAGTTTCACACAATCATGGGTCCTATCACACGGTTGGCTTCGGAGTTTGGTGCAGCAAATGTGACTGAGATCAACGGTTCCCTTGCTTATGTTGTGCAGTGTTACCATCGTATGATCGGAATGAGAATTTGGGTCATGGATAAATTAAATGGATGGACCAAATTATACAATTTTGTTTCGGTTGATTGGGCTATTGATAAACATGCTATTTGGAAGGGGAAGAATGGTATTCAATTCCTCGGAGGAAAGCCAGGACAACTGCTGACATTATACGACCATCATGGCAACTCACTTCAACAGTTTCAAATTGTTCTACATGGTATACTTGACGCTTTCTTGGTTCATGAGTATGTACAAAGCATAGCTCCCTTGTCAGGATAGTTTTTCTTTTATGAGCAACGCTGGATCAAGCGAAATATTTATCTCGAGGTTATCCCGAATGCATTCCTATCGGCTCCTTATAGATATAATGTCTCTTGGGAATTAAGAATGTCCCTATGATAATTTATGTCCCTTCAGAATAAATAATATTTTAAGACCATAGTCTCTTTCTCGATATAATCAGAATGATCTTAAAAACCAACTCTCAGCGTGACACTTTGCCTAATGTATTTCAACAACCAACTCTCAACGTGACACTTTGCCTTTGTGATTTCTCGGTTTTTGTCGCGATGCATAGTAGAATTGTTTTTTTTTTTTTGAAGGAAGTAGTATTGTTGTTTTATGTATTGCTCCCTTGTCAGCATAGTTAATTATTGGCTTAATTAATGATTTGGTCCCTTAAGTTATTTGTTGGTTACATTTTGGTTCCATAAGTTATTAACGTTACAATTTGGTCTCTTAAGTTAATATCTGTTAGCCAAATAAATTCTCACTGTCAGTCTTTTGTCAAAACGTTAAATAGGCACATGTGAACAGTGACGTGACAACTTGCAATGTGTATCCACCTTAGACATTGACTTAACGGTTTTGACGATGGGGATTTATTTGGTTTACGGAAGATGACTTAAATGACCAAATTGTAACGTTAATAACTTATGCGACTAAAATGTAACCAACAAATAACTTAAGGGATCAAATCATTAATTAATCCTTAATTATTATATCTCTTAATTGTAACAAGATATAATATAAGGGGATAGTTTCTCTCAAAAAAAAAAATCTCATATCTCTTAATTGTTACCAATCTCATTCTTATTTACGGTCAAATTTTATATTAGTAACTTATCTCATCATTTTCGTTTCAACAGTGAGATAGATAACAATCGAGAGACATGAGAGAAAACACAAGAGGACCCATTTCCATTTTGGGATAAGCCTGTATTTTTTGTGAAACATTGATTTTTATTTAAAGGCTTTTATATGTATTTAATCCCTGTAAACAGTGGTCATTTAAAAATTGTTGGTCCCTGTATTCCTTAATCTTAACAATTTGTCCTCCCAAAATTTAATCACTTAAAATTTTGTCCATCAACACCAAAAACTATCATGCAAACATTATCAAAAGTTAGTCTCAACAAAATATCTTGAAGATCGATGGAAACCGATTTCTTAAAAGATGAAACTCAAACAATAAATCATTAGTTAATCTCCTAAACTTTGTTGAATGAAACTCAATGCTTGCGATTTTCCTTTGTTTCAGCCATTCAGCATTAAAAATACCATCTCCAAGTAAATCAAAGAGTGTGTCTTTGAAGAAGTTTCCTTTAGGGTAAATAGTGAACTTTGTTTTGAGAAGATGTTCTATATTTTGAGGTTTTGAGGTTATGATGAAATTGAAATTAATGAACCATGGTCCTTTGAAAATAAAGGTTCCATTTTGATGTTTAAGCATATTGGTCATCCATTCATACAAGTTGGTTTTGAGTCCTATGATTAAAGAAGGTAGCATTCCAAGAATAGGCCAATTGGTTATGCCATGATGTTTTTTTGATCTAAAAGAATGAATGAATATGAAAACAATGGCTGCAATAATAATCTCACTGATTTGGATATTTTTCAAGAGGAAGATGATTTGAGAAAACAAGTTTTCTTTGGCTGTAACCATGTTTGAAGTGTAGCATGAAAAAGTGTTAGTTTTGGTTATGATAATGTTATGTTATATTATATTGGAGTGTTTTGTTTGTGTTTATTGGCAAAATTGGTTACCTTTGAAATGACCACGTGATTACCTTAATAGGAACGAATATTTACAGTTTTATTGTCCTAATTAGTTAAGTTTCCATGTGATGTTATTATGTCCCCATAAAAAAATGTGATGTGATTGTGCACATCACTATAATGAATATCGAGTAGGACATCTAAACTAAAATGACTGAATTAAACAAAGATTGTTTTAATATTTATTTTATTTTATGATTAACCCAAGACATTGTATAGTCATCTAATTCAATTCAAACCACATTTACTTGCTCGGATTAAATTTGTTTGGAACATATATTTGAATTAATCCAATAAATTAAAAGAAGTTAAAAAAATTGCTTTTAATTATGGAACAGATAACATTATTGTTCAGAACAAATTCAAATTACTGACCTAGGAGACAATGACTATAAATAGAGGCATTCATCACATTAAGATAGCTTTTGAAAATGACTCAAGCTTAAATCCAAATAAAAATTAGAAAAGGATTTTAATTTCTCCATGGAGAGAAGAGTATAAATTTTTTCTTCATTTTCATTCATATTTATATGTTTTTTATAAGCTAAAAATTAACAGGTAAAATTAACACAAATTATAGAAATAATAAATAGAAAATATTTTCACAATGTTTTTGAAGTTAACATTAATAATAATAGTCTCCTTAAAAAAATTATTAACAATAGTCTAAATATATTTCACAAACAAAACCAACAACTGTCAAAAAAATAATGATAATTATATGTTAGCATCATCACCCACTATTGATTTTGAATCATTAAATTGGTTGTGTGTAAGAACCATTTTTTACTATATTAATTGATTCCCAACAAACCCAAAAAAATTGACTCCTACAGTTCACAACTTTTTGTTAAAGCCTCTAAATTTGTCAGTGAGAATATAAGGAAATTTTCTGAACTACAATTTAAGGAATGTTATCTTAACTTTCTATTCCATTTTAGTTTGTTAAAAAAAAAACTTCCTATGCACATGGTAAGTCAAAGAATCAACTTAATAAGCCCGAGAAGTTATGAAAACATGTTTTCATTAGGAAGTTTTCTGCAGTCAAAGATATGTTCCGATATATATATATTTGTTATTGGAAGATATGTTCTAACGAATTGGGATGCTTTTTGAGCAAATATGAAGAGCTTATAAAACAACTGTCATGTAAACACATGGAAATTCAACTTGAGAGAATCCCACACAAATAATTTGGGCTCTATCACCAAAAAATAAAAACGTCAAAGATGGCTCACTTTCGGTCTTACGAGTTCCCCGTCTCCAAAAATATTACAAAAATACTTTTAATATGTGTATGTGGAGTACAAAACATAATTTTTGTCTTTTTATTTATTTTCTCTTTGTTTTACCTAGAAAACACAATTAAAAAAAGGTAGTGTTTACTATATTTTCATATATTAAATAATATACCTTGAAATTAATATAAAACTTTAAGAGTAATAATTAGATTGTTTAATTTGGTCGGAAAAAAAATTGTTTAATTGCTATTTTTTCTACTAAGAGAATCTCCATTAAGAGCTATCATGATTCTTGGGACGAGAACAAGACAAAAAAAAAATCTCTTGAGATGGGGAACACCGAACATGGGCGGGACGATGAGGCAATATTGAGCTTAGGGACAAGGATAAGGAGAGTAGAGTTGGAAAATGTTACATTCGAGCTAAGCATGTCCCGGAACCATCTCAGGTGCTAGAGCCTAAGCATGTCCCCAAAGGCGTCAAATTACTTTATTATTGAATAAATAGGTAAAATGAGAGGTGTATAAAGCAATGGTTTAAGATAGATTAACTTCCTCCAAGAAACCAATACTTATTGACCAAGCCATGACCTAGGGCACTCAAGTAGCATTCAAGACCATTTTCAATGAACAAAGAGTAGAAGAAAATAACTTTGTATCACTTCGGAAAACGCATCACCAAAGACCGAAATTGTCACCTAATGATGGAAAAGCCTATGATTAAAACATTAAAAACAGAAGTTGTTACGGTAGCCCGTAACGAGGGGGCTACTACCATAACAACCTCATAAACTCATGCTTTGTGGTTTTTCTTTTGCACTTAAATCATCTATTGTAAATGTCATTCATTCTAAAGTTACTGGGTGTATTGAACATGTTTTGTAATGTTTAGCCTATAAATAGGCCTATACTTACCTTGGTTTGACACCACCTACCACCAAGAAGACTTCTATTCTTACAATTTAGATCAATGTAGTTTTTCTTTTGGGTTAATAGGTCTTTACCTCCTTGTAATATAGGTCATTTCTGGTTTTCTCCCCTGTAATTTTTTTTTTTGATTTACCCCCTGTAAAATATTTTTGTTTTGATTTACCCCCTAATAGGCCAAACAAAAACGAAAATTTCTTGAAAAGAAAATAAAATTGGTTTTTGTTTGGCCTATTAGGGGGTAAATAGAAACAAATTTTTTTTACAGGGGGTAAATAAAAAAAACATTTACAGGGGGAAAACCGAAAATGACCTATATTATAGGGGGTAAAGACCTATTAACCCTTTTTCTTTTTTATTTTCTTTGTTTTCTTTATTTTATTCTATTTATTCTCTTCACTACGAAGAGTGGGTAATTTTCTTAGGTATTGGAATCAAGGAAAGTAGTTCTGTGGAAAACTTTCCATGATCTCTATCTTTTTTCTTTCCTTTAGGAAATGTATGCACCTAATCTATATTTATGCACTTCATCAAAATCTTTGGATACCTTCTGATAAATCAAAATGAAGGAATCGTTGCTTTAAATATAAATCTAGACACAATATTTGAAGCATGAGAATAACCTAAGACTTTTTGGGATGCAAACATGTGTATTTCGGCTTAATGGGTCAAGCTAACGTGAATTTCCATGAGAGTAAGCAATACAATACAGAATACCTCATCCTTAGGCATGCGTTTTCGAGGTGAAAGGAAGGAATAGAAATTGGTGTTTGTCGTAATGACGAAATTCAACGATTTTGATGCATTAATTTCAGTCAATTTCATATTTTCAAAACAAATATTAAGTTGTCTTTCAATCATCTTGCATTCATCATTTATATAAAAATACAAAAAGATTTTCCTTTTCTTTTGTATACTTAGAGAGAAAAAGGTTATACTAAGGAACACAAGTTTCTATGGGATTGATATTTTATTACAACGATAAAATTGTGCACTTGCGATGATATCAGCCCACTTGTAGAAAGAGCTTGATGCTGCCTTCATTCATAAGACTATGTAGCTGACTAGTTACCTTACATTTCTTCAGGTAAAATAAACACATTGTTTTATACGTAACTGTTAAACATGTTATATTCTATGTTTATGCATATATCAGCACTTTCAGGGAGTTGAGACAAAGGATTTTACACCCATGTAAATGGAGGATTGACACCCACATGCTATATCAAGAGGACCTGAATCACATGATAGTTATTGATTATCTCTTTTATGCAAACGTCGATCACCACATTTAACACATTATTATAGATTGGAATGACCAATAGATATTCTTTTGGGTTTTGACCATTTTTCGATTATATAGTCCAAAATATTAATTAAATACTTTAGATTATATAATCTAAATGAGACAAAATTGAGACCGTTAAGGGCACGCGAGAAGAAAATATGTTGGAAAAAGAAATTCTCTTGCTTAGATTCGGTTGAAAGTGAAAAGTATAAAATTTGATTTTAAATGAAATGTTTAGAAAAAAGTTTGTTTTTCAATTTTAACTTTTTTTTTTTGGATCACTTCATCCTCGCTCTTTAAGTTTAAAATAACAGTAATGCTAATGCATAACATAGAAAACAAATTTTCAGTATAAAAAAGTTAATACTTAATATATTTTTTTGGGAATAACAAATGTATTGTATAATAATATGTTAAATCAAATATATTGCACAACACAAACACACTATTGTTTGAAATTGCAAATGCACAACAATGATTTCTCAAATAAAAGGTAATAACAAGTAAATATCC
>Ga0228711_1010888_pt1 | contig 11791 bp, 8 predicted proteins | sample MedpolnodulmetaG_2_FD_177996 | JGI IMG/M metagenome (GOLD analysis project Ga0228711, IMG submission 177996) | Root nodule microbial communities from Medicago polymorpha collected in Santa Monica, California, United States - brown nodules | ecosystem: Host-associated > Plants > Roots > Nodule...
GATAAGTTCAAACCTGTTTTGTTTTCATCATTTTGCTATTTGTTGAGTTTGAATGGTGGTGATGATGATGAAATGACGGTGATGATGATGAAGATGATTGCGGAAAGGATGATGATGATGATGATGATGATGAATGACGGTGGTGAATGACGGTTATGATGATGAACAACGGTGTTGATGATGAGATTGAAGATTCCGGTGGTGATGATGAAGAACGACGGTGATGGAAGCGGTGATTGAAGATTCCGGTGGTGTTGAACGACGGTGATGAACGTTTGGTTTGGTTTTCAATTGAAGTGTTGAACGTTTTGTTTGTTTGGTTATGTTGGGCCACTGCTTAATGAATGGGCTGGACTTATGCATGGTGCATAAGGAATCCTTATGCATGATAACCACACCCATCTTTTTCACCTTGTTCCCTATCAGCCTTAGCCTTTTTACAGTAACTTTGGTTATGACCAATACAGCTGCAGTAATGACAATACTCAGGCAGATTGTCATAATCTAGGTCTACAAAAAAAGCGTAATTTTCCTGTTCGACAAGCACCCTGTATTTTGGTTCCTTCCTTAGGTCCATGTCTACTAAAACCCTAGATAAATGGCCAAATTCGCGTTCAAACATGGGTTTATTAGTGACTTGATCAGTACATATTGGTGTACCCACACTGTTAGCTATTGCAAACAAGATCTTTGGTCTCCAATACTCTTGCAAAAGACCATAAATTCGTAACCAAACCTGTGCTGATGACTGTTGCTGCAAGCTTGGATTAAAATCTTTGGTCCAGGCAAACAATTTGACAAAACCTGGGTTCAAATTCCATGACCCTATCGATCTAACACTTTGAGCATCCTCTAATGAAGAAAAAGAGAATTCATAAAACTCTTTCCCAATGGAAGTAATTCTCCACCTACCTAGGGTGTTCCATAACGGTGCTAGCTTGGCTTTCAAGGCACTAACCTTCAATGGTGTTGAACCTTTGGGCCAGAGCATCCTCCCATGAAGATTGTGTTTGCAATGGAAGTAAAGGGATAAATCTAACAACAATTGGAGATTGTAAATATATAACAACCTTGTTGGAAACCCTACACATACAATTAGACACTGTCAAATGTTGAGTGTAGTTGTGATTCGTTGTTTAGGAAATCGTCTTCCATATACATAACCATATAGAAATGATGACACAAGGTAGAGAGATTCTAGATTTCGAAGAGAGGGTGTTGTTAAGAGAAAGATGGAATTGTTTGAGAAGGGAAGAGTGGTGAAAGCTAAAAGGGATGATTTAAGAATTTGTGTGCCAATGTTGAAAGCTGATCAGGAATGTGCCAAGAGAACAAGACAGAATATTGAAGGATCTAATAACTTTTATAGAACCTTGAGATTATGTAATTTTTGTTTACTATTCTTGTAATGGCGCTTTAGTAGAAACACCATTACGAGTAATTGGATCATCTCCTTAAAATACCTCTCTTCAACTATTTCTTTTAGTAAATTATATCTATCTCGATTTGGATATCTCCTTCCATCCTTGCATAAAACATGTGTACGAAGAGAGAAAATATCACAGAGATAGAGGAAATTGGATTCCATGAGTAGCCATGATGTTAGTGGCTGTCCCATCTTGATCAGGCGGTCCAGAAAAACCAGATTTAATTTTTATTTTATATAATTCCAAAAACACCGAGCTTAAATCAGGAACGATGATCTAGATCGAAGGCCAACGATAAATGACGACCGGGATTTTCTAACTACAACAAATCTGGTCCGGATATCCAGATAAACTGCTGAAGGGGGGGCATTGGAATATTTTCAACGAGTATAATGCAAGAGACCATACACATCAATTAATGGGATGTGGAGGAGTGATTTATTTAAAAAACTCATATTGCAATTCAGGATTCACACTATCAAGAAAAAATTTGCACTTTGACTACTGTGCGAATTTCTAGTTAACAAGAAAATCCAGAGAAATTTTGATTTTGCATAGTAATTAGAAGTTCAATCATCTGGTTTTAATCACACACAAACATAGAAAGCTTACATGGTGCTGCTTTCTTTTCTGCACAAAAAAAAGAGGTCGGAAAACTTTGATCCTAAACATTCAACTACTGCAAGGTACAACGAACCTCATCACCAATGATGTAATTTTACACTAACAATACATAAAAATTAAACTATTGTTTTGTTACAGATGAGTTTTGCATAATTTTATAAAAATTAAAGAAATTACTGGAATGTAATTGATAAAAAGTTAGGGAGTAAATAATTGGTTTAATTACAGTTTTAGCCCCTAACTTTTCAAAAGTTGCGATTTTGGCTCCCTAAGAAAAAAAAACTACAAAATCATCCCATAAGTTTTGCAACTGTAGCAGTTTTGGCCCCCAAGGCAAAAAAAAATAAAAAAAATAACACGTGGCACCTCACTTAGGGTGCCACATCAGCGTAGACCGAGTCAATATTAGCCTTGGGAGCCAAAACTGTCACAAGTGCAAACTTAGGGGCCGATTTTGTAGTTTTTTTTCTTAGGGGCTAAAATTGCAATTTTGAAAAAGTTAGGGGGCTAAAACTGCAATTAAGCCTAAATAATTTTAACTAGTCTGTATGCTATGAATACTGTCGCAGAAAGGAATGAAGAAAAAACTAGCTAGTGTGAATATATAAATACATTAGTCTTACCACAATCAAACAACAAAAACCATAAATATAAAATCTAGCACTCGCTACACTATAGCTTGCCTACAATGATGTGGCCATGGATTTGTTCACAATCAGGATAATATTTAATAGTTTTTAGAAACAGGTCAAAAGCTGTTTTACACAATACCTCTAGCATCACAGCACAAAGTAACTATCTGCAAAACAAAAGGGATAGAATAGACATTGGTACATCAACATAGTAACTACAGTCAATGACAGATTAGACATAATGGGGTTAAAGTCTTGTTTTCCCAAAAATTTATAACTATTTTACAGGAAACATACAACAAAAGTTATAGTTACATCACATAAAAGGTAGTACCTCCTCAGTTTTCAAAACCTAGAGCTTTGTTCTCCAGCACAATACGGAGCTATCTTGAGAAAACTTCCTTAAGAACCACAAGTTGAGAGATCATACGAAGGAAGAATCTGATTGGTTAAATATGTTACTTTCATGCATTCTTCCCTTGTAGATATCCTTCGTAAGAAGTAGCGGCGCTCTTGAACAAAACTCTTTACACGTAAGTACAACGTATGTAGATACTTTCAAACTTAGTACTTTGTTTCCATTGTCTGTATGGATCAAAAATCCAAATTACCCTGCAATGCTACAACACTCCTCAAAACTTGCTTCACGAAGGAATGTCAACGTAATGTGAAGATGAATGAATATCTTGTCCTCCACTAGCTATCTCCGGTCGGGAGTTCAGAGAGGAATGCATAACAAAGATCGGACAACCGAAGATTATGGCAACAAAAATAAACATCCAGTTGATGGTTAACAGTTGAACTGTAAGACACCTAAGAAATATGAGAACACACCAATCTCAAACCCAAAACTAATCAGTTTGTGCAAGCTTAATGACACCAAAGCAAACGCAGCATTTGAAACTATACTCAGTTTATCAGGTTTTCCATTAACTGCTCTGTCATAGAAGAATGAATAAACTGAGATGATCATCAGAACTGCAAAGCTCGTGTAAGTTTTGAGTTGACCATGCCGTGTGGAAAGTGATGACTGCTTTGTAAACATTATGGTGGTTATGATGGCTAAGGATAACACTACATATAAAAAGACCTTGAAAGGTTTCCACCTTCCAATTAATCTATTGAAAGAAGGGCTCAGAGCATGACATAACAGGCCTACTACATTTGACATAAGCCCAACTAGTCTCCATGTCGTCTTGGCATGAAATACTCTCTGAAATTGGCGACATAAGTTGAGCAATTTTGCGAAAAGTCTGCAAAACATCAGAAGCATTTTGTCAGGTTTAAAATTTAAAGAAGAATGTAATTTTGTTTATGTAGAAGATGCTTTTAGAGGATTACATGAAAAGAGAAGGAAAGAAAGAAAGAAAAACAATGTGCCCTGAAGTTTAGAATTTATCTTTGGTTTTTCTTTTCTTATCACTAGGTCATATACTGTACACGGTAAAATTTGAAGTTCTAAAATATATGAATTGAAAGGATAAAATAATCAAATGAATAATCTTGAACATAAAAGATCATTATAATTGCCTGTAACAATCCAGTGAACTTAGACGACTTGAAGCCCATGTCTGATAAATAGAGTCTTTCAAGTTGATTTAAATCAAAATTAGATGGTAACTCTTCCGAAGGATATCTCCACCATTCCAATACTTTTAAACTGTTTGGAAGATAATTGGGAGCTTTGGAGAAATGACATTTTCTAATAATGAGTATTCTGAGATTTTTCATCTTCTTGAAGGCCTTTCCATCCCAATTTATTACTTTGTCTTGAATTAAGGGGGAATCCAGATGTAAGATTTCAATTTTATTAGTTCCCTTATAAAAAAAAAAAAAAGAAAAACACAAATCAACACAATGCATGTACATGTATGACTTCAACAATGATATTACGAGAAGATTTAGTTATTATAAAAGGTAAAAACAATTATGAGAGAGTATAAGAGTGAGAAAAGAGATCAATAAATGATGGAGATAAAATATGAACCACCTATAACAATCATACCGTATTATTTTCCAAGACATCAAATATATCTTCAGAGAACCATAATCTACTACGTATCCCAGGATGTTTTGTTGATTCCATACGAACAATTTCTTTCCCCATGCTCTCTATCAAGGGATGTGTTGTCACCTTACCATCTAAACTGATATTTATGAGACTTCTCAATCAACACTTCAATTTGATTTTTTATGTCGTGACCGTAATGAACACAAAGAATATTCTCGACATATGTCAATTTATATCCTATGAAGCAACAGGTAATGTCCTATGAACACAAAGAACTTTCTTTTGGTGAAGCATTTGCTTTATCTTTCAATCCAGTCAGTTTAGAAAGAAGCATATTTTGGAGGTTGACTAATCCAATTCCATGTCTACTTGAACCTTCTCTAACATTGTAAAGAAAACATGAAGCTTCAAATCGCTCTGAAATCATACTATAAACAGCTTCAGCAAGTGTTGTTTTCCCTAGTCCTCCCATCCCATAAATCCCGACCATAAGGACTTCATGAGATTTCAACTCCAAATACTGATGATACACTTCTCTCAATCGAGAATCCGATCCAATATAATAATCTCTTCCGAGATAATAAAAAGGAACAACCTTCATGAAGACCTCTTCCACAATCTTGTGGATAAACTCAAATTCATCATCCCTGCTAAACCAAAGAGGTAAGGTCAAACTAAATGTAGTTGTTTCCACGATTTCATGCTTATTACAATTCTTTTTTTCTTTTTAAATTAAATAGGTTCCTAAAATATCCAATAACAAAAACTGATGTTAAATGCACAACAATATTCTTTCAAAAAAAAAAAATGCACAACAAAATAAAATCTGTTTTTAATTTTTTTTGGTTAATTATTGAAATTGACCATGTAATATACGTGAAGTCTGCAAAATTACCATCTAAAATAAAAAAAACATATATTCTGACCATGTAATTCGAGATTCTTATTAAATATGACATTGTAATATACATGAAGTCCAAAAAATCGGCGATTGAATTTTTTCATGATTTTTTAGAGGCATGCTAAGAAAAATAAAATATGGATTTACACAAAAAAATTAGAAATTTTTGACAAGCAACAAATTAATTATGTTTTTTTTAAAGCGGTAAAAACTCAAAAAACAAAACAACGGAAGTCTCGACCTTTAAATTGAATTTTGAGTTCATTGTTTGAAGAGACATCTATAAAAATGATATGCAAAGTTTCATAGCATTCCGAAAAAGTTTCAATTTATTTTAATTTTATTTTTCAACCAAAACATGCAAAATTTTAATTTTCTTCCTAGCAAGCATATACTCACAAGTCAAATGTCGTTCCCTAATTATTGAGACATGGTTAGAATATAATAAGAACCTTCACAATGAAGATTTGGAGTTTTTAAAAGAGAGACAAATTAATTATAAATTGTTTAAGAAATTCATAATTATGGGAAATAAAAATTCATAATTAATCCATCCCTAAGCCATATATTAACATCCTAAACATGCCTGGAAAAAAAAATCAAGAAGGAATTCAATCTCTATGTCACTTTTTTGAACTACGCGTATATTATTGGGTAAAAAATAAGAAAATATCAAATTACAAGGTTAGAATATAAGTTTTTTATTTTACAGGGTCATTTTTTAAACATTATATATTCCAGGATCAATTTGACCAATTAACCCTAATTTTTTATTTTTTTTACGAAATGTGTTTTTAAATTTTAAGAAAAGGCAAGATATGTTAAAATAGTAATATGTATTTTTCTTATAAAATGCAACCCTTAATTACATTCATCATATCTTTTCTCACTTTGTCTCCAACCTTACTCATCCATCGTTTCTTCCACCACCCTTCTCTCTCTTTCCACATTCACCCACCATGTGAATTTGTGTTACCCCAACCTCACTACATTTCTGTTCTAGTATACCATGTTGAAATTTGAGTCTAACTCATCCTTACAAAATCGGTTCATAAGGTGAGGAATACTTTATAAAAAAAAAAGTAAGGAATGCTTACTCTTTATAAACTTTTATCAAGAGTCTTATCTATCGGATGTGGGACGTTAGTTGTTGTCAATAATGGGTATCTTTGCCCAAGAGCTATCACACACCAGCGCAAAGAAGTTTTCGGTCACCTCTTTCTGTTGTGAAATCTTTTTTTTTTCTTCGAAAATTTGGGGACTAATAATAAGAAATTTTAATATAATCTTGATTTGTTGTTGAATATGCCTACCAGCCAGATTTTGATTTTTGTTTCTATTTCGTTGTTGATTATTATTCCTCTTTAGCTTAATTTAGTTTGAGATTGTAATTTGTAGTTGTTATTTTTGGCCTTTTGAGAAATTTTCTATTTGGGTTGCCGCAGGATCAAATGAACAACTTTAGATCTCATAAAAAAAATTGCACAACTTTAAAAGTTCCGGGTCTTTTATATAATATATAGTACATTTTTATAATGTTGTTAACACTGTAAAAATCTTGTGTTGAGTGTCTATGATAATTTTTTTTGAGGAAATGATAAAAAAATGTTATTTATTTGATCTCATGATAAGGACAATTTATTCAAAAGGAGGGTCTTAGCGGTTGGCGAGCAAGGCCTGTTCGGAAAATTGTGGATCAAACGCGGACAGGGATCATTTATTTGTTAAATGTGACTTTTATGGTAGAATTTGGGAACTTATTGGCACTTGGCTCGGTTTCTCTATGATTTTTCATGGCAATTTAATGACTCGTCTTCTTCAATTTGGTGGGTTAGGGGGATTCTCGACTAAAGTTCGTTATTCTCTTAATATTATTTGGATCACCATTGTTTGGGTTATTTGGAAAAAGCGAAATCAACGCATCTTTCAAAACAAAGAGGAAATCATTCAGGCACTCTGTGAAAGGTTCAAGCTTCAGCTCTTTTGGTGGTTAAAGTTGAAATATGTTACTTTCGATTTTAATTACCAATTTTTGAGGCTTAATCCTAATTTGTGTTTTCTGCTATTATTTAGTGCTTCCTGTTTTTCTTTTATCTGTTTGTACAGTAAACTGTGACTGGTTGTTTGTTTCTGTGATCTTGGTGGGTTGGTTTCATACACCTTGTGCTGAAACAATTTTACCTTTGTCGTAATATATTTATTTTTGGCCTTTTAAAAAAAAATTAAAAAAAAAAGAGGTTTTTCCATGAAATTAAGAAAATAGCCGATATTAATGAAAATTTATAATTTGTAGTGTCCATTGAAAATTGAATTTTAAAGTTTATTTGGGAAGAAAATTGTGTAGTACTTAAAAAAAAAACTTTATAGTTCACTTAAATTTTAAAAAGTAAGTCTTTCTTCCCTAAACCTTCCAACCAAATTATACTTGTTTGAACCAGAACATGACTTAACTTATATCGGAGACTAATGACTAAATGGGTTTCCACTTTTTCTCTTTCATGTACCAAAATTAAACTAAAATAAATAAAAGGCAACAATGTTAGTGATGAAGGGTACCTTACCCAGGTTCAAAATGCCACCCGTACAAGTCAGCTACATGAGATAGAGCGTTCCTCCATTTAACCACTTTCTCTTTATTTTCCTTCAACATCTCCTCATGATTTACGAATGCAGTTTCATAATAAGGTCCACTTTGCTTTCCGACATCAGAAGAATTAATGTTGTAAAAAACCGGGAAAATAAATTTAGAGTTCTGCAGCTGAAAGTTGTCAACGATAGAGGAAAGTACTTCCAAGCAAAATGAAGAAGATGCATAGTTACCAGAGAAGACGATAATGGCAATCTTGGACTGTTGAATAACTTTGACAAGTAAAGGTGTGATTTCGTTCCCTTCGGATAGCGTCTCTTTGTCATCGATGAAGGTGTGGATTCCTCTATTAGTCAATGCTTTGTAGAGATTATTGGTGAAACCACAAGTATCCTCCTCACCTTCAAAGCTTAGTAACACTTCGTAGGGTCGTTGATTTTCCATGACATCTGCAATGGATCCTCCTTATCCTTCTTCTTCTTCACTAATTAAACTAGGGTTGGGAAAACTCAAAAGTCAAGTCAAGCAAACAATGTTCCTTCTTCACTACCTGCACGAAGTTTCTTTAGTAGAGAACACGGAAATCTATCAACGTATTTTTATTGTGAAATATTTGTCCATAAAAAACATGAAGAAAGGTAGGGTCATGACGTGATAGATGGAGACGTGACAAAACAAAATTAAATACTAGTGTGATAGGGTGACATTTTAGTGATTTTGTGTTGGGTGACTTTAGTGTGTTTTAAAAGAAAGAGAGTGGTGATGGAATGATTAAAATAAATTATTTTGATGAGAGAGAATTATTGGTTATGAGAGAGATAGAGATAAAGGTACCGAAAGGCACCGAAATCAAAGACACCCAAGTGCTACCCGATGTGATACCATTGTGTGGGGGCACATTGCAGCAAACAAAGTACTCTTCTTTTTTTCTTTTTCTTTTTTTGTCAAGAGAAAGTACTCTTCTTTACTGTTAGTAGAATTGTTTAAAACCGAATCAATTCAACAGAAAAACTGCAAACCAAACCAATCCAAATCGAAACCGCAAAAAACCGCATTTGATTTAGATGTATTCGGATCAATTTTTTACTCAATCGCATGGTTTGGTTCGGTTTGCGGTTTTGATTTTACCAACCGGACCAAACCAAACCAAACCGCAACATAAAAAAAACACTAATTAAATATATATCATTTGAAAACTCAATGGAAACTTTAATTGACGTATTTTTTTCTCTTGTTAAGTTTTTCTTTGCTTTTTCTTTCAAAAATGTATTTATATACTACTTGAACTCGTAGAGAATTATACAAATTTTAGTATTTTGTATCTCTTATAAAATTAGATTACTTTTTGTCCGCGTTTAAATTTGGCCTACGTAGTTGGAAAAAATGTTGGATGAAAATAAAATTGTAATATTAAATGAAATTTAAAACATTGCTGAAAATATGTTGCGTTTTACCTTTTTAATTTGATTTTAATGTTGAAAAAAAAAATTACTGTCTAAAAAAACCGCACCAACTAATCCAATTCAAATCGCATTGGTTTGGTTTGGTTTGATTTGGATTTTATTTTAAACGTCAACCGAATCAAATCAAACTGCATACGTATTTATCTTGCGGTTTGGATGAATTTTATCTTCAAAAACCAAACCGCACCGCAAACACCCCTAATTACATGTACATAGTTTCTTACTTTAATCATTTAATTTCTGTTCGAATAGCTGCTTTCACTTTCATCAACAGTAAAACGGACATCTACCGGGAAAAGCTTTTGATTAAACAAAACATTTTATATTAATCTATTTAAGTTTATTTCCGAACAAAAGTTAACTGTCCCCTAAAAACAAACATTGGTTAATTATTGTCATTTTTATGTACACTAGAGTTCAAACGAACACGATTATGTACACTAGAGTACAAACAAGGACCATGTACACTAGAGGGTTGAAGAACATTCTCTATCGGTTAGTTTGATCATTTTGTTGTGTTAGTGTGTACAAGTTATGAATACTAGTTTTTATGTTATTTTGATTGTAATTAAAGAAAAAAGTGTGCATGTCTCTACGCACGAGTTGGATTAGTCGTCCACTATTGGTGGGTCGAAAATCGATGCAAAAGTCAAAAAAAATTTATTTTGATTAAATTTATAAGTAGAGATGTTTTGCTCTTACATATAACAATAAATTATATTTATTTTTTACAATAGCATCAACAATGTAGGAAAACAAATATTAAATCATATCTTTTTTTAATGACATCAATAACAATATATCATTTTTACAAACAAATTATTTTAAAGACATAATTAGAAGTGGAAAAGTTATCGTGAAATCATCTATTCTTTTTATACATAAAAAGCGAAAGAAAAATAATATTTGAACAATTTTTTATGACAATTTTTGTGCACCTTTGTTTCTACTATTCATGCTTGTCTTCCTCCAAAGCTTTCACTGGAACAACACCACAGCCGCCGCCGTCCAGCGTAAGTTAGATGTAATGGTGGGTATGTTCCAGCGACGAGGTACCTAGCGGAAGTGACTAGATTTCCGGTATCTCCCTCCGGTCATCTCAGATCTGGTGGTTTGCCGTCATCTGAAATCCGGTCCTCAGTTATCTCATCGGAAGGCGTTGTGGTGGTGATATGAACGGTCGTCGGCGGTGCGAGGGAGAAGAGGATGGTGTGAGGGAGAGCAGATCCGAACAGTGTGATGGTGGTGAGGACGATGGCGGTTGAGGATGGAGGGTGCTGTAACGCCGGCGGCGGTTATGACTGACGATGGCGGTTGTGGTGGTGGTTGGAACCAAGAGTGTGGTGGTGAAATTGCAGTTGCAGCGTTGCAGGGACAAAAGAAAAGGTTTTCGGGAAGAGAAGGAAGAGAAGAAAGAGAAAGGCAAGGAAAAAGGAAGAAGGGAGTAGAATTACCTAATTACCCCTTCTAATTTACACGAAAATTACTGTTTTGTCCATGGTGTGTATTTGTGTCTAAATTTGTGTGTCTACTTATCATTTCTTATGTTCTTATTATTCTCTCCAGATATGTTATTTAAACAATCATTTTGGTGACAAGTTTTGGGACAACAATACATTTATAAAGAAAAGTAAGTATTGACACAAAAATCAAAGCAATAGAAAAAGAAGGGAAAACATTATGTGAGTATGAGAAAGAAAGTTATCAAAAATAGTTGGGGGAATAGATTACACTAGATTTTGGTTAATGCGCAGAGAATTATATATATATATGGGGTTTGCTAGGATACACCCACTAGTTTTTTTTAAGGTGTGTTTTACCAAATATATAACTAAAAAGTTGTTAAATACATCTTAAGGTGAATGTTGCTAAAACACACCTTCTTAAAAAATAAGTGGGTGTACGTTAGCAACTCTTATAGGCATTTGTTAGAATACACCCACTTATTTTTTGGAATGAATATTTTTGCAAGCTATAACTAAAAAGTAGTTAAATGCACCTTAAGGTGTAGCTTGTTAAAACACTTCCACATAAAAACTAGTGGGATTTGAAAGATGAAACATTTTGTCACAATCTGATACAAGGAAATTGTGATGGATCAGTCATTCAAAGGGTCGATTAGTATCATGCAACACATTTTTTTTTT
>Ga0228711_1010889_pt1 | contig 11788 bp, 8 predicted proteins | sample MedpolnodulmetaG_2_FD_177996 | JGI IMG/M metagenome (GOLD analysis project Ga0228711, IMG submission 177996) | Root nodule microbial communities from Medicago polymorpha collected in Santa Monica, California, United States - brown nodules | ecosystem: Host-associated > Plants > Roots > Nodule...
GTTCCTTCCACAAACCGGAAGTAGTCCTGTCCTCCTTGCACTTCCAAGGAGAGTTCCACTAAAATGTAATCTCAAATTACAAGTTGCTCAATCACACAAGAAATAGACTTATCTTTGCTCAAGGACACCTCCAAGAGACTTCTATGCTCAATCACACAAGAAAGAGACTTCTATGCTCAAGGACAACTCCAAGAGACTTCCTGTGCTCAATCACAACTGAAAGAGACTTAACTTAACAATTACAAAGAATTGAATAAGGTTTTGAATACTTGATATACAATCAAAGGTATTCACAATACAATACGAAACAGAACAGACTCTGTTTTTCTAGACACTTAGGAATTCTAAGATAAAAATAATTGGAAGAATTCTCTAAGTTGTTGATGTTTGTTTTCGACGTTTTGCGTAGAGTATTGGCCTTGTATGCGTGTGTGTTGTCTAGATGTTATTCTCTAAGTCTTCATCCCTATTTATAGAGGAGTTGAGAGACGTTGAGAATTTAGCCGTTACATCAACTTGTCTTGCTTTGAAGTTTTGATTCTTCACCCTTGATCTTTTGCCTGATTTGATAGTTGTCCTATGAAGAACTTATTTCAAATCCATTCCAAAACAAAAGGAACAACGTCTGCAACAATGTTACTGTTATCTTTGTCTTGTTGTAGAGACAAAGATTGCAGAAATGGTGATTGCAGAGTTCGTGGCCGTACACTTCGTACATTGTCCTTTGTCAACTCTGGTGAAGTAGCTTCTGGCGAGATATGCTTCTGATGACCAGTGCTTCTGATGACCTTGCTTCTGATGACGTGTCTTCAGGAGCTCTTCTTCAGACTCGTTTCTTCAGACGCAGTTCTTTCAGATGCATTATTTCAGACGCTCTTAGCTTCAAATAAAATTCCTTTGCTCTTGAACTTGTTCAATCAGAATCTTTATGAATAGAACTTTGATTATGGATCCTGTACACTTTGAACAAATTGTTTAGCATATCCAATTGATTATTGTTAATACCTTGTTATTGTCAAAACTCAATAGGTGACTTGTGAAACACATTTTGTTCCAACATGCAATCCCTTCATAACAATGCTATGAAGAGTATTATTTTGAACTTCAGGTTCTTAAAATTAGAAAATGCATGAAGTATTGGGTAATATATGTATGTGGAAAATTGTTTGAAAAAGTGATATATTATTCAATTTGTTGGAAGATTTACAAAGGTTTAGAGACACAATCAGTCATTTGGTGTGACAATTATCATGAGGCTTTTCGAACCTCTAAATGCAAGCTTGAGTTCGAGTGTGCTAGAGTGAAGATTGTGACCATTATTAATGAGGATTATGAGTACTTCACCTATCTACTTATTGAGCTATTTGTCTATGCAATGTTTCACAATGTGTTTTACCACTTCCAGAATCAGAGTCAGTTTGGGATTCCAAGAGAACTTATTTTGCTTTGATTACTTGTGGGAGAATCTCTAAAAGTTTTAATGAGTTTTCCAGTAAAATTTACTCACTTGCTCCTTTTCAATATTTGATGTTTGGAAATAATAGCATTTCTGAAGTATTAGAAGAATTGTTGTCTTTCTCTTAGAAGCTACTAGAGTGAAGTTCTGCGAATCTCAAGTTGAGTCCCTTCTTGAATCACGGTTTTGATGGTACAGATGCGATGAGAAAGCATTACAGCCACCTATGTCCATTAGGGCCAATCTTTGGTCTTTATTGCCTTAAAAATATAGTTGGTGGCAGCAAAGCATTTTATCATGCAAAACAAAGTTTAAAAAATAGGCTTGAAGTGACATTTGTGATTCAACTAGTTACAAGTTGTCTACAAGCCAATTTTGAAATAGCAGTTCATTGTATGGCACTATCAAAGACTCGTTCCTATGCTATAATTGTCATTGTTGGGCCATTATTTCTGAAGGTATCAACACCTTGGCATAATTGTCAGCACTCTAAGAAAGGGGAACCTATGGAACACGTGAATCTAAGTGCAACATCTTGGTCCTGCAAGTTCAAGGAATGGGATCCTGGTAAATTTATTCTCGGGTGCAATTTTTACAACCTTGAGGACAAGGTTGGTCTTGATAGGATGAATATTAATGTGAGCAAGGATATAGGCTGCAATGAAGTGGGATTGGAAATTGAGTCCAATGAATTAGGGAAGCCCAAAATGATCATACTACACCTAAGAATCTAAAAAATTGTTGACTCACTAGTTTATTAAGAAAGATCTAGAATAACTTTGCATATATTATATCTTGTATTATCTCTATTACAATCATTCTCTGTCCTATAACATAGAATAATCTTTTACTTATCATTCATCCTTGCGGATGACATGCCTCCCATGTCCTCACCACCAATACTACCCTATGCCTCTTGTTGTGTAATAAATAGTTGGTTAAAGGGTATTGGCTTGAGACCTAGAAGTGTGCTCCTTCTTAAGGTTTCAGGTTCAATTCTTTCTGGTGTCAATTTAGGTGGGCTAATTTAACTTATTCAAAAAAAATTAGTAGGTTAAAGAAAATGGTTTTGGGCCCACTCAACCGATCCATACTCAAGTACTGCAAGCATGTTGTTAATCATGGAGTTAACAGACTTCACTCTTCCCATTATTGATAACATAAGACCTTTCCCTTGAGCCAACTTAACCTTGATTCTAGCCTTAGTATTTCCTTGAAACAAAGGTACCCCCATATAGGTGAAAGGTAAAGCCCCATCGGAAAATGCTATTACAACTGCAATGGCATGTTTCCTATAATAAAAATAGTTATTTTTTTAATTAAAACTATACTTAACCATACTTCAAAATCATATTCCTAGTTTCATTATGAAGTTGTTCTTAAAGCACAAAGATTTAAAAGGTCACAATTTAAATCCCCTCTTTCTTAAGACTGTTACTTTATTTCAAGGTATGTAGGTGAGGATCCACCTACATGGTTTTTACTTTTTAGTTTACTCTACTAGAACACAATCCCTTCATGAGTACACCCACGCTTAGGAGATGTTGAATACAAACACAAAATGATCGAACAAACAAAAGAAGGTATTGCTTTATAAAGTATAACGTTTACCTTAACATTATTTTGATCTTATGATAATGTTGCAAGGACAGATTTATGCTTTATCATCCCTAAATGGAAATTCACTTAGATAAAATATATCATCTCATGTTGTTGCTTCTTTTTCAGATACCACTACACATTTAATGCTTGAGCGTTAAAAGTACGTGTCAGTCGTTTATTATATTAGGTTGAAATAGGATCATGAGTCAAAGCCTAGATTTAGAATTTTCATAATGTATCTTTCATTCTTCAAGCTATTTGTAAATAACTTTCAACTATTTTTCGGAATTGATTGTCATCCAAGTCAAATTTATTTCGAAGAGGAATTATTCCTATTAGTGGATGTGGTTTACAAAAATTAGAGAATCATTTATTTGTGTCATGTAATCTGTTTGGTCAAATTTGGCAGCTGGTTTGGAATTGGATTTGCGTTCATTTAGTGGATCCATCTAACATTGTAGATCATTTTCATCAGTTTGGTACCTCTTCAGGTTACGCAGAATCAATGTGTTCTTTCATGTATTTGATCTGGTTTGCTAGTTCTTGGCTGATTTGGAAGGAAAGAAATGATAGGCTATTCCGTGGTAAAAAAAATTCTCTTGTTCAACTTTTGGAGAATGTTAAGCTTCTTTCCTTTTGGTGGTTTAAAATTAAAATTGTTGTTTTTCATTATAGCTTCCATAATTGGTTGCAAAATCTTTTTTTATGTGAGTATTGCCTAATTTGTGCTTCATTCTGTTAAAGGTTTGCTGTATATTTTGGCTTTCTTCTGAGGTACATCTTGTGCTGGGAAGATAATCTGTTAATAGTTATATATCTCATTTTGATCACTTTAAAGAAAAAAAAAAGAACATTATCAAAGTTTTTCAACTATTTTATAAATTTTTCTTCAATCTATTCTAAAAAGTTTCATACTACTTCAAGGTCGAGTTTTCCGTAGTATAAGTTATTCTACATTTTTCCTAATTTAAATGTTGAGTTTTCCATTGTGTAAGTTATTCCGTTGTGTAATTTAAATGTCATTTTTTTAGATATTTTTAAGTTAGGTCTTTGAACCTTCAATTATTTTTAAATAAAAATGTATTTTAAAACACATGGTTCCATAATATTTTTGAATTATAAAATTGATGTGAATGATAATGTTGAATAAATAATGCAATTAATTAAATACACTTCTTATTATACAAGAACTTTTTAACAAAAAAATTGTTCCTACAATAAGTTACTCCAATGATGCATTATATAACAAAAATATTTTCCATGGTTCAAAAAAGAAAAATTTCCCTGTACTATCATGAAAGGTTAACAAAGTATTTAAAAGTTAGTTAAAAATTAATTAATACTAATGATTAACAAGTTTTTTATGTCAACTCTTTCCTAGGTGTGCTAAAAAGACAAACAGAACACAATTATACACTTGAAAGATATATAATAATGATTACAATTTATGAAGGGGTTTTACAACTTCAAAAGTTTTAAAAACTATTTAATTAATTTAACAAGAGCATTAATTTTGTACATTATAAAAAGATCAAATCATATTGTATTTTTTACATGTAAAAAGGAAGAAAGTATGTCTCAAATTCTTACGTTTGTTTATGCTATGATTCTATTTATTTCCATATTTCTTGTTGCAGCGGAAGTTGATTGGAGTAAGTATTTTTTTCATTCTTTTTATGTGTTCTTTCTTTTATTCGTCTTTTATACACAATATTTTATCATATCTTAGTAACATTATTTTTTGTCATTACAGTATATTATTTATGTGATACTGACGCGGATTGTCCTAAACATTGGTCCAACTTTTTTATTTACAAGTGCGTCAATCACGTATGTGATAGTATTTCAAAGGTGACACCAGACTCAAAAGAGTACAAAAACTTCCTGTAGAAGAGAATTATTTATCGTGCTGGCAAATAAATGTGTTGTATACCTTATGATAAAATAGTCATTGAAATTTGATTTAGGTTTTGTTTTGGTACCCAATAATAAGTTCACATTGATAACGAAGTCAATTAATCGTATATTTTGTTGTGTAATTACAATTAATCACATTGGTGTAAGACTATATTATTAAGCTTAGTATTACTAGTCCTATATTCTATTGTGTGTTTAATATATATACACACATAATAAAGACATGTGATTTAAAAGAAACATATATTTGTATGTGTTGAATAATCATTATAAAGTCTAAAAACAGAAATCTAAATTACAGATCCCAAATTTATGTAATGTTGTAAAAAACTAATAACTACAATCCGAACTACAATATATGTCCTCTATTCCTTTTTAAATGTCTTTTTTTAGAAAAGTTTTGTTTCTATTTAATTGTCACTTTCAAATATCAACGTAATATTAAATGTTGTTTTACCTAGGGATATTTGCAGTGCAGTTTGGTTCGATTTTGAGACTAAAAGTCATCTAAACCCCAAGATAAAAAAACACACGGTTTGGTTTTGTTCGGTTGACTTTTAAAATAAAATACGTCAAACCAAACCAAACCAAACCAAACCAATGCAGTTTGGATTGGATCAGCTTGTGCGGTTTTTATCGAGACAAGTCAATTTTTTGTTTTCAACGTTAAAATCAAGTAAAAAAGCTAAAACGCAACATATTTCTAGCAATGTTTCCAACAATGTTTTTAATTTCATCTAATAATATTTGCAACAACATAACTCAAATTAAAAACATGTGCAAAAAATAATATTATTCCGTAATGAAGGCAAATACTAAGATTTTATCATTCTCTAAAAGTTCAATGAACACAAATATTTTAGAAATAAAAAGTAAAGAAGAAACTTAACAAGAGAAAATATATGTCATTTTATAGAAGTTTCCATTTAGTTTCTATGAGTGTAAAAAATATGGTTTGGTTTGGGTTTTCTTATGTTGCGGTTTGGTATGGTTTGGTTTGGTTCGGTTGGTAAAATAAAAACCTCAAACCGAACCAAACTATGCGGTTGAGTAAGAAAACGATCCGAACCAAATGTGGTTTTATTTTGGTTTCGGATTGGTTTGGTTTACGGTTTTTCTATTGGATTGGTTCGGTTTTGAACACCCTAGTTTTACTAATATTATCGTTAGTTATTTATTAGAGAGAGAGAGAGAAATATACTAAATAAAATATTAAACGAGTGAGGCTATATTGGAAAAGGATAAATTATTGTATCAAAAGTAGTAACATTTATGGATTGTCTTGATTTGTGTAAAATGTCAGAGCATCTTTAATGGTGGGTGCTTCACCTAATTAGCGTCGAAATAAATAAGCACCCCTATTGTGGAGAGAAAATGTTTGGTGCTTATAGAGAATGATGATTATGTAAGCACCCTCTCTTTCTTTAATTTTGCGGACCATACGTAATACATTGTACACAAATCAAGAAACTTTGTTGAAATACAATGACATTGAGTTATTAATTTAGTAACTTTTTTCTGAAGTATTTGGTTAGAGAGTTTAGGTACTTATTAAGTAATATCATTTAAATTTGGCTTAAATATGATTTTCATCCCTGTAATTTGGCCCAATTTTGATTTTCGTCCCTGTAAAAAAAAATTGAAAATAATTTTAAAAAATAGAAAAATCATAAAAAAAATTTATAATTTTTTCCAATTATATAATTGTTAAAAATTAAATTTTTTTAAATATGAAAAAAAAATGGAAAATTATATAATTTTTTAAAATCTGATTATAAATTTTTGAAAATAAATATATTTTTTAAAATTGAATCATCTGAATATTTATAATTTTTGAAAACAAATTATAATTTTTTAAAAAAATTCAAATTTCTTGTTCTTTTACGAAAATTTTAATTTTAAAAAAAAAAATATTTTTTTTTTTTTAAAATTGAATCATCTGAATATTTATAATTTTTGAAAACAAATTATAATTTTTTAAAAAAATTCAAATTTCTTGTTCTTTTACGAAAATTTTAATTTTAAAAAAAAAAATATTTTTTTTTTCCGAAAGTTATTTTCAGAAAAATAAGAATATATATAATATTAAAAAAAAGTAATTTTATTTTGAAAATTATAAAAAAAATAAATTTAGAAAATTATTTATTTTAATATTTTTAAAATTTATTTCCATATTTTTTAATTTTAAAAACAATTTTCAGAATTTAAAAAATATTTTTTAAAATTTAATATTATGTGGCACGCCACGTCAGCGCTACGTGGCAAAAGTTGCACAGTCAGCAACTGCCACGTGGCCAAAACCATGTCAAATCAGCTGAATAGTGGGGCCAGGGACCTTTTTCAAACAAATTTTTTTTTACATGGATGTATTTCAATTTTTTTTTTTACACGGACAAAAATCAAAACTGACCCAAATTACAAGGACGACTATCATATTTAAACCTTTAAATTTATAAAATAGATGGCGTGTACATGCATGACCCATTTAAGCACCCAAATATCGTAGATGGTCTCAAAAAGTAACAATTAAAAATGAATGGAGTTAGTATTAGATTTTCAACAACTGTGTGTATAATCAATATCGCCATCATTTGCCGCAACGAACACAGGATCGCCGTCGTTTTCAATAATCTAGGAACTCGGGCTGGAAAATTCAATAATTTTTAATCTGGACTAGTTTTGATTGAGTGTTTTCGAAATTGGATATTTGAACAAAATCTAGAAATTTTGAAATAGTGTAGTTTTCTACTAATACCGTTAATAATGTTTTGTCAATTAGAATTATGTCAATTCCCTACAACCTTCGGTCATCATTATTATAAGCGGAAGTCCACTTTTCAATATTCAATAAATGATGTGTGTAATGTACATAATAGACCACATACATCATTTATTGAATGAACTTAAAAAGTAAACTTTTGCTTCTATTATTGATCGGAGGATGTATGCCTTGGTATTGGGAAGGATATGGATATGGGTCAAGTGGAAGAAGACGGAAGAACAAGCAAAGTTTGTGAGAAGGGCCGCCTGGCACATGCCCTAAGCGCATGTGAGAGAGCCAAGAATCATGCCCTAGATGCATGGCACAACTTCCCGCGCCCAGTTTCTATGATTTTCTATCGTTTTATGTGTTCGTCTTTAAATAACTTGTCTCGGGATCGTTTACCCTGGATTTTGGTAAACTACTGAACTGGTTTAAGATAAGGGCGAGCAAGATCAGCCAGCAAATCTCAAGACCGTTTGTGTTTGATTGTTCAACTTCGAATGGTGACTGTTCTAGCGAACTATGAATATAACCATCGAAATCCAGAAACAGAGTGAGACCCGTCGAGATTATCTTCAATGAATCGATGCAAAAGCTTTAAAAAAGGATTAAAGAAAAAGGAAAAAAAGGAGTCTAAAAAAGAGACTAAACTAGAATTGTGTTAAAGTAATGAATGTAAAGAGGTTGGTACACTGATTCATACGTTATGGCTTGTTTACTCGTTTCTCCTTGTGTGTGTGGATAGTTTGAGTGTGTAACCTTTCAGTATGTTTGAATTGTAACCCGTTTTCCATAGAGGAAAATGCTACTTATACTAAGTAACTGCCTATAGACACGTCCGAGATATAACTGCTAATAATTGCTACGGGCGTACTTGAATTCCAAATAACGCCTCTTCGACGAGAAACCGCTATTTAGCTCCTCTCTTCGATGCCAACCGTCCTTCGACATCTTCTTCGCTCCGTCGGATTGTCTTCTCAATCAGCACATCTTGACTTCACTTCGACAGTCGAACTTGTGAGTTGAACTTGCTTCATTCTCTTCGAATCTTGGGTCAAACTTCTTTGACCACATTTATTATAGCATGTTGAAAATACAGGCTAACAAATTGCCCCCTAAAAAATGTCTTTTTCGTTGATATCTTCAGATAGAAGAAGAAAGAGTACATTTTTTGAACTTTATTGAGCATATTTCCTTGGTCGAATCCAGCCAAATTATCAGTAAGAATTTTTAAAGGTAGTTGAAACCAACCTTTTAATGGCGTCATTAAACTCCATTTAGTGGGCCACGTTCCTATCCTTAGAACTGTCTTTTTGTTATACTTCCAATAACCGTCCACGATATCCATTGAAAATTTGAGATTACAGAAGGTGTACACCTTTCCTTCTTCCTTTCTTTAATTCATTGGAACTTCATTCTTCTTTTCCATTATGAAAGTTTGACATCTCTTCCCCCATGATTTATGTCCAAAGTCTTATCGCTTTTATCCGGGAAGAGGGATGTAATCAAAGAAAGGAAGTTGTTGGAAGATGAACACGTTTCTCTTGACAATTTCAAGAACCTTCTGAAACTTCTCACATCTTCCGAAAAAGAAAGGACATTAATACTTCCTTTCGAAGACAACCACGTGGCTTCACATGCGAAGTCTAGTGAAAGGTTAAGTATAATTACTTTACCCTCCTTACAGTTATATAAACCAATTTTAACCCCCTTTTTCACTTTACCTTTGCTTCTTTTCTTTTCGTCCTTTTAGAGAAAATCCTTTTTAGGGCTTGTCTCATTTTTGCATTCTCCGAAGAGAGAAAAACATAAAGAAGGAAATGATGGAGCGATTGGGCGATGATGAACTCATCGCTGTTGCAAAAAAGGTTGCTGAGTTTGGTACCCACTATCTCACAGATTTCCTATTCACCTCAAAGGACATTGCAAGAATTTGCAAACTACCTATCGTTCTTCAATCTCTGCCCCTGATTATGTGGATTGGCTCAACCATGATGACGTCACAGAGCATCAAGCTAATTTTCTCAACATGATGGTTGAAAATGGACATGCAGATTATTGTTATTTCGTGCAGTTGTTCTCATGTTCGCTCTTGAACCAAACATAACGGAAATCCGACGCATGGTGAACATTGCGTCTCTCGCTAAGGTTTAGGCTTCACAAGATTACTTGGCGATGTTGAACGCCTGTGCTAAGGGAGGTGAGAACATTGATGATGCTATTTCCACCTTCGACTGTTTCTTTAAGGCGCAAAAACTCCATGCATTTCGACTCCATATGGTGTGTTAGAGAGCCCTTTACTGGATTCGCACCCGTTCTTTCAGGTGGGATCGACCCATGCCTAGGGGTTCGGTCTTTAGGACTCTTAATCTTTATAAAGATACCTGCCATGGGGATGGGAGGCTACGCGGATTTCCCTGGCCTGCAGGTTCCATGCCTCGAGTTTGCATCCGTTGCAGGTTTGATAACGAGCTGCACTTTTTTAGGAAGACGTTATGTCTTGGTCCCCTCTTTTATAACCTCTAGTCTGGTATTAGGGCTTTTTCTTTTATAGAGTATATGTCGAATGCTGTGTAATGAAACTTGCATTTAATGTTTAAGATTCAACATCTTGTACTTTTGCCCATCAGTGGCTTTAATTTCTTAATGCCATGTTTTTAATTTCTTTTCGAATTAGTCTAAAGTTATTTTGACCTCTTGTGATAATGGTTTATACTTTTTCAAGTATTTCTCATTTATGCGTATGATTCGATTGTCGTCATTCAACTCTTCGATTTCATATGCATTATTCGAAAAGACTCTTAGGATTTTCCATGGTCCTTCCCAACCAGGTGCCCATTTACCTAAGGTTGTGTCTCTTTTATCCATAGGCAGGATAACTTTCCAAACCAAGTCATTTATATCAAAAGTTTTTGATTTGACCTTTTTGTTATAAAACTTGGTTATCCTCTCCTTTTGCCTCATGAGAACATCTGTAACACCCCGTTTTCCCAACAATGTAAATAATACATATAAATTAGAGTATTCAACGTAAAACGGAATGCCACACTACATGTTAGTATAAATAGAGTAAAGTTACTATTTATTAAAACCACTTTATCAAAATTCAATTACATCGCAGCAGAAAGATTAATTCTTTATTCAACAACTTTGGCACTACGGCCTCAACATAAACGACATTAATGAAAATCCTGATTCAAAAGGTTCAACAACATAGTTCATAAATAATACGCAACAGTGGAAAACAAGCAAATATCCCCATCTCGTTACGCATCAGAGCGACCCTAAGATGACATGTGAGAGAGTCAACTCACATCAGCAGCTAATCCTGGTTATCTGCACGTTACCCACGTAGAGGCAACATTCAAACAGAAGGGGTGAGATTCACATTCAATAATAATAAGCATATAATTCATCAACGGAATTTAACAACTTAAACAACAACAACTAAACAATAATAATACTTCACATATGCTTCAATTATTTCTACTTGGCATTAAATCAACGACAACAACTCAACAACTCGAATACGACGACGCGACAATGCAATGACACAACAACAACTTGACTATGCAGTATGCATGTGGTACCAAACAACGTGTTAGAGCATAGGCTCTCAATTCAACGTGTAGAGCATCGGCTCTTAAATCAACGTGTAGAGCATAGGCTCTCAAATCAATGTGTTAGAGCATAGGCTCTCAATTCAACGTGGTATGAATGATTAAACATTCAACAGGGCATGAGCCCCCGACTTTATATGAGTATGCATGGACTCAACAACTTATTCGACAACAACGTACAACTTTAACGACATCAACGACACCAAAAAAAACAACAACAACAACAACAACAAATGACGACTCCATATCATAATTCCATAATTCATCGGTTGATTCCAACATCATAAAATCATCAAATTAATTCAACATATACATTCATATAGTAATTCATCAATGTGTACATTCATATAACAATTCATCAATATATACCTTCATATAATAATTCATGACAAACAAAGCCATTTGAAAACTGACAATATTACCTAAGAC
>Ga0228711_1010890_pt1 | contig 11788 bp, 8 predicted proteins | sample MedpolnodulmetaG_2_FD_177996 | JGI IMG/M metagenome (GOLD analysis project Ga0228711, IMG submission 177996) | Root nodule microbial communities from Medicago polymorpha collected in Santa Monica, California, United States - brown nodules | ecosystem: Host-associated > Plants > Roots > Nodule...
TTAATACTGAACTTATCACGTTTTCTTTTCTTGAGAAAGATACGAAACAGAATTAGCTTGGATTACGCATAGTCATATTTAAATTTGTTGAAAATCAAATTTATCTGCTTTTCTTTTTTGGGGAAATCAAATTGATTTGATTAGAAAATAAGAAAATTATCATAATTTACTCCGAAAGTCGTTTTCTCGTTCCTTTGTTCCTCAATATATAAACACTTTCCTCAAAAAACACGACAAGAAAAAACAAAACATAATCATTAGCTTCAGAATTAGGGTTCACACTCTTAATCCTTGTGGTGAACGGTGCAAATCAACCAGCCAATGGTAAGCACCTCTTCCTCATTCAATCGAATCATTTGTTTTTTGATTTTATTATTTTTTTATTGCAATTACTAGTTAAACTCAATCAATAATCATACTATTCTGAATATAGATGAAGATCCCCCGAAACAACGAAGAGTCTTCTAGAGTTTGCGGCGATGTATCGGGTTATTTTGGGGAAGTAAAAGCTGCATTTCAATATAACAAAAAGTATTTTCAGTTTATAAAACTCCTAAAAGATTTCAGGGCTGGAAGAATTGATATAAGAGGTGTCAAAGCAATAGTGAAGAGGCTGTTTAAAGGGCATACTCATTTAATTTTGTGATTCAACGCCTTTCTGCCAAAGGAACATCAAATCAAACTTGAGACCACCGGTTAGTGGTTTATGATTATTGATTGCCCTTCTCTTATTTTGATACTTTTCTGCAGTTATTATGAGTTTTTTTGCTATATACCATATGCCATAATTTAGTTATCATGAGTCTTTTTGCTATATACCATATGGTATAATTTAGAGACTAATTTGATCAAGATTTGTGCAATTAATTGATAGATTAAGGTGCGTCTCTCTGCACTTTTGGAGAACTAAACTGATGATAGAAATTTTTCATGTAATGAACTAATGGAGTCTATATCTTTGGAATATTAAAATAGGGGTCAGGGGTTCATGCATTTTATTTCCTTCAGGAACTAATGTCCACCAGTAACAACTGTCTTACAGCCAGAAAATATTTCGGGAACTTCACGATTAAAAAAACAGCAACTAAGGCTCTATTTGCGAGTTTCGAGGGGAGGGGAAGGGAGGGCTCTGAGGGACGAGAGTAGGGGAAAATTGGAGAAATCTTCCACATTTTTGTTTATAGTGTTTTTGTAATGATAAACAAATGTTTATCATTAATATATTTTTAAATTTTGATAGTATTATAACACAACATAGATTTCAAGAAACCCTTCAAAATCCTCCTTTAGTACAATTTTTTTAGTTCCCCCATTTTGAGGGGATTTTGTGTTACAAAGAAAAACAAGCCCTCGATTCATGTCCAACTTTTCTTTCCTTCATTTCCCTTTCCTCCTTCCTTTTAATCAAAATCAAGGTAAGGTTGCGTATAATACACCAAAAATGGTGCGGCTCCTTCCTGAACTCTGTGTATGCGGGAGCTTTAGTCACAGTGCTTCCCTTATTTGTCTGCAAAAAGTAAACTATATACACCTCAGCAGTCAGAAAATTTGTTGTTGGTTGTAATTGTAGTAGCTCATTTTTGGAGGACTATTTTTTTGCTGTAAGAGAACTATCTGTTTGTGATAGAAAAGAACATGAGGTTCAAAAACTTATTCCAATAAATTGTTAAGAAGTAGAATCATACTAAATGTCTTCACGTAATCACCGCTTGGATCCATATTGGTATAGTGCTAGAGCTTTTGAAGCTATTTGATAGTATCTCTATACAATGAAAAGGGTATTCACATAAACATCTATGTTGTATTTTTTCTGTTCATGCAACTAAAACCTTTATCACATTGTAGGTTATTAATTTTTGTCTTTGATAGCATAAATGGGTTTATCGGTTTGTTTTCAACCCTTCAATAGTTCCACTCTATTGTTTTTCTTCATAGTATTTTGATAGAAACTGGTACCAAAAAACAAATTAATATTAATAATGCAATAGATTCCTAAGAAAATGGGAAAATAAACTATTCACAAGAAAGAAAGGAAAAAAGAGGATCGCAGATATTTGTATTTTATGTTGATCTTGATTGTTGTTTGAGGAAAATGGAGTAATAAATATTTCTTCATCTCCTCATTTTCAATAAAAAAATAAAATATCTTAAATTTGAGAAATAAATAAATATATGTTTAGAATCATCTAACACTATCATTGTTGTGATCTAAAGGTAAAAAGGTGAAGAAGGTAGAAGAGAACTGTGAACTTCCTTTAGATGTCTTTGATCTCATTTCCAAAACACTAGATTTTGACGACCTCATTCAGTTTGCCGGTGTCTGCAAGAATTGGAGGGCTTTTCATAAAATATATTGGAGAGATTTCTTGGCATCCCAAGAACCATTACTTCTTCAAGTTTCGTATCATGGTAATGAATCATATTCCTTTATTCGCATGTCTGACCAAAAAATTTATTGCTTGAAGATGATGAAGTACTTTGAGTACCGTACATATGTTACGTTGTCTAGTGGATATTTTATCATGGTGGGGGACAATAATTCATTTATGCTATTCAATCCATTTACAAGGATAAAGAAAGTAATCAATACCTCTACATTTGAAGTTCAATCTTATATTTTTGCTAACAATGCCTTGCTTGCTTTTAGCAAATGCTCTGTGGAATTTGTCTTGGTGGTTTTATGCAATTATTCAAGGTATTTGTATGTCTATCAATCTCGAAATTGTGGTTGGGTTACTTATTCGTCGACGGAAAATTCAGGGAGGGTTGTTGACTTTGTGGTTTTGCATAATATAATATATGTTGTCACTGACAAGTTCAACGTAGGAGTACTCAACTTGAATTCTGCAAATATTAAATTTTTAAAACTGAAGAGTACTCCTAATGTACCAAATTCCTTATACCTTAAGTTGGTTAATTGTGATGGCCAACTTTTGGTGGTTGATTTAACTTACACTGAAATAAGGAATGTGTACAAGATAGACTTCTCAACTATGGATTATGTCAAACAAGAAATTTTGGGCAACATTGCATTATTGTATATTTCGAACAGAAGTTGTTATGCATTGAGCAACCCGAGTAGGTGGGGATATGAGAGCAACTCTATGTATGTCATCCGTCTTGGATCTACAGTATGTAGTGTGTATTCAGGTGATGATAAAAAGTTGCAAAAATACATTAAAATTCCTGCTCCTCATAAAACAAGTTTCTCTCATGAAACAAGTTCTTTCATGTTGGATTGGTGTTTTAGACATCTACAATATGAGGTAGATTATTCTCTAGTTGAGTGACTTGCATATTGCATATTGTACACTGTTACTCGTGGTCTTTGTGTCTTGACCTATTTCATTTTTGTTTGCCAGTAATTAGACCAGGGTAGGAAAAACTTGCAATGATTTGCAATGGTTTGTAGTTTCAATATTAGACAAGTGTTGAGATAAAAGAAAGAATTGAATTCATTGATTACTATTGAGAATAATTCAGATGCGGACATTATACCCTATACCCCTACATCTATACTATCACCCCTACAAAATACTCATAAATCCAATTTTACCCTTCTTATCATTTATTTTTTTACATATTTATTTTTCAGTTTTACTTTCAACATTTCCGAATTCAGAGTTCACCCCTACAAATTCCAATTTGTGGAAAAAAATACCGGAAACCTTGAAAAATAATTATGGATGTGAAGAATTTTTGTAATACCGTAAATCTATGATAAGTTTTGTCAACACATGGAGAACTTTTGTGATGTTGCATTTTATTCATGGCTTGAGGTCAAATTTCCATCACTGAGAACATCGAAATTAGAACAGGGGTTAATAATATGACCATTTTGATATTTATATAATTAGGAAGATTAGTTTCAATTTCCATACCTTATAAACAACGATGTTAAATCTGAATTTTCTATTTTAGTCAAGACATGAAACAGATCAACAACAAATTCTGAGTTCACCCCTATAGTAAGACCTTCGTTTTTCAAGAAACAGATTGGGATCGGAATTCGAAAGCCACAAGGGATTCAATACGGTTTCCGGTAAATAGATTTGACCTAAACAACTGCTATGCGTTTTCCAGGAAACATATTGGAACTGAAAACGATGGTTGTTTTCCTGGTAACAACAACCACGCAGGAGTGGATTGTTCTTCAGTGTTGTTCTGCTAATCATTACTCTCTTGTTTGACAGACCAATGAAAATAAATGAAGTTTTTAACTTTTTATGAGGGTAAATTTGGTAGTTCATGTTAAATGTATGGGGTAAAATTTCCTTCAGATGCGTATCAAAATTGAACTATTGAACATTAATAGCTTGATTACTTTTGGTGTTTTCTATTTTTATTGATAAAATAAATATTCGAAAATGCTGATTGGAAAATTTTAACAATGCATTTAACATACAGAAAAAAGAAGGAAAAAAAAAATTCTAGTGAAGGTTCCGGGCATCAAATCAGTAAGGAAAGTTGGAGAGGACGAAAATCTCATCTATCTATTATATAATTTATTGAATTAGACCCACAAATCATCACTCAACACTTCAATCAAATGTCTGTCATGCAATACAAATTCGACCACCTCAAAAATTTGACGCGCGAGCTTTCCAAACTCGCTCAATACCCCAAAATCAAACTCCTTTGATCAATATTTGGTAACTCCTATTTACAGGAACATGAATTTGATTGCCTACTTCACAGTCTATTTCATTTTGCGTGTCCCTTTGGTTCAATTGCTCTCTGTTCCTACTTTGTGTAAACGGCTGAGGAAAGTTTTCTATTACAATGAGTATGAACCAAAAGTTGGTTGATCAAGCCTAGAGAGATAACATGTCCTTGTCTTGTCATAGGGAAATTAATTTGAGACAACTGTTTGTACCGAATTATTACTAATAATGATGTTCTCATATTAAAATTCCAATTCGTTGGGAATTATTTCATCCCTCCCAAGTTATATGTCGTTTTGTAAAAATATATGGTTCTAAATTATATGTCGGTTTACAATACCAATAAAGAATTAATGTTACGTAAAAAAATATTGTTCTAAATTATATATCGTTTTACAATATCAATAAAATATAATATTACTTTTCCTATTATATTCTTAATTATTTATTATTTTATCTTCTTTCAATTCTTTAATTTTTCTTTCATATACCATTTATTAAGATTTTTTTTGTAAAAGAACTTATAATATATCTTTTCCAGGGACAGATCCAGAAATATTGTTAAGTGGGGGCAAAATCATATACTATTTTTTTTTTTGCTGAAATCATATACTATAATAATTTACATTAAAAAATCTATTAATACATAAGTGATATTATTATCACTAAAAAAGCAGAGACTGCAAAAATTATGACATTTTATATCCAAAAAATTGAATATACTTAAGTATCTATTCAATATATTTTTCTATTGACTTTTATATTTTAAAACTATTGTTTATTTCATCATTTTGAGTATTGTTGAATAAATTTTTATATGTACGTCAACAATCAATTATTCAATAATATTATTTTTCATACTGTTGCATATTAATTTCTAAAAAAATATTGTTTAGTAATATTTTGTGGGGGAAAAACTTATTTTTAATGGTAAAAAAGTAAATTTAACAAATTAAGGTAAAAGTAAAAGAGCATGTGGGGTCAAGTGCCCCCAATTAACCCCGCTTGTATTCGTGGCTGATCTTTTTCATATAAAATTAATTACATTTTTTAATATAGGTGAAATGACCAAATGTTATAATTTGAGACGAAGAGAGTACTATAGCAATTGAAAGCAACACTTAGCATCAAACAAACACCCCCTTAGATTTTCCACGTAGGACTTGGCTTTACTACTACAATCTAAAACAGCTCGTGCAAAGAGTTTAGTGCATCCAAAGTTTAGACAACTCAAAAGAAAGTCATCAAAACAATTTAATTTTAGATTTATCTATCTAAGATGAAATGTTAACATAGCCTGCATTCTTTCTTGCAATCCTTAGCCTTTTCACACATTCTACAAACTCCCTGTTAACAAAACATTAGAAACAAGCAAAAAACAATTATTGTCCAACTAGTATAATAAAATGTAGAGAAGTGTTAAATGAAAAGGGATGAATACATACTTCCACAGGACATCACCAACAGTCCTCCAATTGTCTTCACTGTCCTTGTAGAATAATGAATACTCTGATCCAGATTGAAATAATCTTATACCAGATAGTGATTGGCTACCTGAATGGTACAGTTAGTTAGAAATAGGGTAATTATACAAGTTAACACACTCTTTAAGACCCTTTAAATGGTAACTTTTTATGAAAATACGTGTAATCAATACATTGGAAATCGAAATATTTGATTTTTTTATAAAACAATATATTCTTTTAGAATCCTTAAAGAATGCCCTCGGAACACTCGTTAACAATACCCTAGAAATTATTGTATCACTTCTTTAAAACTGATCACTTTGATAAGAGGGAGAAATGTGAATATATCACAAGTGCATTATTGACACAAGGACACTACATACCAAACATGTCTTCTAATTGAATGGCTAGACTTGAGTATCCTCCATGATCAAGAATACAAATTTTCCTACCAATGGAGACCCCATCCATGTTAACCTTCACATAAGCCCATCTCTCATTGCTCTGGACCCCCTCTATCTCTTCATCAAAGTTTTCACGGACAGATCTAGAATGTGTTGTGCTTGAATTCTTCATATTAGGCCAATCCATAAGATCATCATCATACACTGAATCCAAACATCATTACATTACACTATGTATTTGAAATTAGTATTGACTACCATACCATCCATGTTTATGAGAATTAGACTAATATAACTTGGAGAAATCATCTACAATATTTATCTACTTAGACCTTAGTGCTGTATTTAGTTTAGTAGTTTGTATCAAACATTTTTACAACAAAGAGTCACCTAGGGACTACATGGGAGTCTGTTTTTGCTAAAGACAACATACAAAATTCATTTAATATCTGACAAAACACTGAATGAAAAATGAGGATTTCATTTATATACATTAGTGTAATGATTTTCTACACCGTCAATTAATCATTATCGTCAAAATGTTCGACTTCAATAATAACTACTTCTAAAGTCACATATATGATTGATTGTAATTTGTTAACGATGTAAAACTTTTTTAAAGTAAAGAGATATCAAAATTTAACTCAAATAAGAAAACGAATTGAAAAATTGAAAGAATGAACAAGGGGGATGAACTCATACAGTTAGTAGAAGAATGATAAGCATCATGTTGAACAGTTCCAAGACTAAGACCAAGATCAATTATGCCATCATCATGTTTGTCCTGATAGAAAACTGAGTGAAAATTTGAAGAGTTCAAAAGAAAGCTAGATGAATTTGAGTCCATTGGTATAATATAATGTCCTATGAAAAAGTTCAGTGGTCAATGGCTATGAGTTTCATTTGTAAGACTTGCTCATTTATAATGAAATATTTTGAGTATCTAAGTGGAAATTCCAAAGCACATGGAAGACAAGAAAACCTACTCCATTATTAATCATTGAATGCATAAAGCTTATCTTCTGTTACTGTCAACATGGAAGACATGGTAAAAACAAAACACCACGAGAACAAGGGATGGCCAAATTGATCCTTTACAGAAGTTATTCTGGATTATGCTACCTAACATTGCTACAAATGTTCAGACTCTTGTATCAATTTTCTCATTGTGAAAGTAACTCAAGAAAGCAAATGGAAAGTATTATATGGAATTGAATCTGCTGAACCAACATATATTTCATTTAGAGGTATTGATGTACCCTTCTGGCTATACATTTCTCATAACTGCAGTTTCAGTAATCTACTAGCAGAAGTTACAGTGTATTTAATGCATTTATGGGGCCTGTACTATCAGAAGTTACCTTGGAATGCATAGATTAATGAAACACATGGACATATCAAATTTGACAAATTTATTGGTGGGTTTGGTTCAGCGGTATTCATAATTGACTTTGAATGAATTGATTTTGTAAAGTCGTTTCTAGCTATAAGTGAGTTGTATGTAATAAATTGATTGATGCGTAGATACATTCTTGTAAAAGTAAGTTGAACAGTAAATTCAAAGCTAAAAATCAATTATGGAGGCAAAAGCTCTAAATCTTAGCTTCATGTTAGAATAAATTCTAAAGTGAAAATCCTTTCTATTCTAAAACAACAAAACATTATAACTTAACTTTATTCCTCTAGAATAAATTTGCCTCCTCCAAAAGTGGAACCGAACATAACATAAGTACATGTTTAGAATTAAGGTCAACTTGAAGCAATCAAGGCAATTTCGTTGAAGTTCTAGAGTGTAATTTTTATCAAAATCTTGATGGTACCACAATTCAGCCCAACTACACGCTAATCTAAACATATATTCATGCTATGTTTGGAACCGCGTCAAATCCTTGCAATTCAAGTAATTAAAGTTTAAACATAATATTATTTTATATTTAACTTACTTTTAGTTAAAATAGTTTTACAAAATCAAGTAATTCAAAAATAATTTTTGTGACACAGAACCAAACAAGTAATAAGCAACGTGAGAATAGATAAGATATAAGCGCATAAAGCTCGCTAAACCTTAGAATATCTGTTTGAGTTATCTTCATGTGTGACATGACTGCCACTTCCCAAGGGAACACCGATCTGGTCGGATTCCAACATCCCACACCATCGTGACTTTTAGCACAAAGAGTTTTATTTCTCCTTTTTTTTTTAATGGGATCCAAGACTAACATGGTATGAGATGATTCATAACTATTACTTCATCTCTTAAATGTTTGGTCATGAATTCGATCTCAAATTAAACTATACGGTGATTAATTCATACAAAAAAAAAAAGCAATCATTTGTACGTTGTGATATCCGTTAAAAGAGATCAATCTCTTAAATAAATATTTGTATCTCATAAGTCAATTATAGTAATTGTTAAAAATATTCGACTGTAATCATATATACATTGTTCCGCAAATTGAGTGTTAACTCGCCGAGTTTACGTTTTTAGGTATCAAAATCGTGTTAACACTGATGTAAACTCGATTTCTGGTAAAATCGAAAAGTTTGACGAATTTGACAGAGTTAACACTCGGTAAACTCGACCCAATTTATCGAGTTTTACGAGTTTACATCTAAAAGAAATAAAATAAATTGGCCCAATTTTAGGCCCATTTTTTTCAAAACTCAATTCCTATGCTACAAGCCCAAAGACTGAAACGTTTACTGAATAGTTACCTTTCCAGTAAGACATTGCTAGCTTCCTGAAATAAAATGTTCCTTTTTCTTTCTTATCTAAGTTCTCAAACCACGAACAAGAGAGCACATACCAGTTAGGGTTACGATTGCGACACGGAAAATTTCGATTGCGACGCCGGTGATTGTGACGATGGTTAGGGTTACGGTGGTGGTGTTTGATGACCTTTTGAAAAAATTAACTAGTTTATTTTTTGGATAGTTTTATTAATAACTTTACGAATTTGTGAAACTTGTTTTTTTGGATAGTTTTATGGATGACATAAACTTAGAGACTTATGATTTTGTGCGTAAAATTTTGTATTTTGATGCTAAGTTGAACATAACGTTTTATTATGATAGTTTAATATAATTTGTCTTAGTAATTAAGTCATATTTTGCACTATTGGCCTATTTACAATATTATATTACCTTATATATGTCATGCATATAATAAATTTTAATGTTAGGTAAACTCGTACGAGTTCTCGAGTCGAGTTTACCTAGACAAAACGAGTTGAGGTAAACTCTCAATTGCAAAACCTTATATATATTTTGAAAGTCATACAAACGAAGAGTTTTGGTCGATGGATGGTATATCAAAATTAATCCCTTGGAAAATTTGGTAATTTTTTAATATTGTGTAGAAATGTATCGATCAGTTAGCAAAATAGTTAATCAATTTTAGAAGAGGACTACTAATATCTAGGTGTAAAGTTCATTTGTAAAAATACATCTAGGTGTAAAGTTTGATTTAAACAAAATCAAGGAATGACTTAGATATTTCCTGAGATGTCAAGATCAACAATGGAGGGTCCCGTAAAGACAATGTAGAAGGTGAAACCATTATTGATATCTCTTGCTGGCAGAGACACCATGGCCTGGTATCTATACTATTTATTTATCTTCTTTCTATCGACCTAGAGAAGCCTAGTAACCTTTTCTCTTGGATAGTGACGACAATGTGTTTGGTTCAACTTAGTAACATGTTCCAAATCACTATCGAAGCCAACAAACTAAATTTGCCGTCAGTGTGTAAAACCAAACATTAAGAGACGTGAATAAATAAAAACATGTAAGTGAAAAGATAAGATAAAAAAAAGCGACTAGTAAGAAGGAACTATGGGAGACTACAATAGATTTGACGACAGTTAAAATGTGTGAGCCCGACTACTTGACCATTATATTGGATTCTTGAGGTTTTTTTTTAAACGTGTCGTTAATTGTAAAACAAAGAGCATTTCCTATAAACTTGAAATGATGGCAAATGTTACGGTAGATGGCCTCTTTAGGTCTCCTACCACAGAGACTTGATTTTTTCTTTTTTTTTTTGCAAAATAGATGTTAACCATTAGATATATTTGAAAACTTTTAAAGACCATGATATTATTATACTCTCTCAACACCGTATACTTTTTACACTATTCCATCCCCCCCACCCCTCCCTCCATGTCTGTGCTTACTCCATGCTCGTTCACCACCATCTCATCATCCTTCTTTTTACACCGTCGATGTCGTCCCTCACGACACTTCCACTCTTTGGTCAATCCCTCTCTTCATTTTAATTGTTGTTCTTGTTAAAAACATCAATTATTTTTTATGAAGAGGAATACCAAAAAATCAATTGAACAAGAAAGTTTTCAAAAAATAATTCAATTAAACAAAACAAAAGTAAGTTCCTTATACTTGCAACTTGCAATACTTGATATTATGTAGAATTTTTTTTGAACTTTTAGCATGTATATACTTGTCAATTTTGTTGTTGTGTACAAGTGTGAGTTATATGTCCCACATCGGATAAAAGAGTAAAGGTTGAACACCTTATAAGTAAGAGGACCCACAAACCCATTGCCTTAAGGTTTTGGGTAAGAGTGTGGTGTCTCTCTTGCTTGTGTGGTTGTTCTAGCCTCAATGTGGACGGTCTCCCAGGCTCTCCTCATGACCCAACAGTGATATCAAAGCCCCGTTCGACGAAGGGTGCGACCCAGGCAGCTGGTCCGTTTGCTTAGAAAGCAGCAATGGCGGTACAGTGTCGGCCCGTTGCGGAGAAACCAGCAACGACAATACAAGCAAGTAAGAGCTTCCGCTTGAAGGGAGAGCATGATGAATTGATGGACTCACACTTGAGGGGGAGTGTTGTTGTGTGCAAGTGTAAGCCAAAAATCTGCTATTTTGAACCTCAATATTTGCCCATAAAACACCATTGCACCGCCATTCTGCCCAAATTGGTTGTGGAGATTTTAGATCTAAATTTTTAAGAACATATTGGTGAAGATGAAAGAATATTGGATTTGGGAAGAACACATGAAGATAAATTTGGATTAAATTCATTAGGAAGAATATGAAGTATATAATTTGACGATGATGAAGAATACGGTGGTGGGGATGGAGGATGTCGGCGGCGGCAGAAGAGATGAGAGAACAGAAAGAGGATGAAAATGTTTTTTTTTCGGGTTGTTTTGGCTAAGGTTGAAGAAAGTGGGAAAAAAAATTTAATGTGGCGGGATTACAGTAAGACCAGTGTTCTTCAACAATCTAATGG
>Ga0228711_1010894_pt1 | contig 11782 bp, 7 predicted proteins | sample MedpolnodulmetaG_2_FD_177996 | JGI IMG/M metagenome (GOLD analysis project Ga0228711, IMG submission 177996) | Root nodule microbial communities from Medicago polymorpha collected in Santa Monica, California, United States - brown nodules | ecosystem: Host-associated > Plants > Roots > Nodule...
ACAAGAAATGGCAAGAACCATGCTTCATGAAAACAATCTGGCAAAACATTTTTGGGCAGAAGCAGTAAACACAACATGTTATGTTAAGAACAGGATCTACATCAGACCCTTGTTGAACAAAACAACACGACGACGACAATGCAACGACATAACAACAACTTGACTATGCAGTATGCATGTGGTACCAATCAACGTGTTAGAGCATAGGCTCTTAATTCAACGTGTAGAGCAAGGGCTCTTAAAGCAACGTGTGGAGCATCAACTCTTAAATCAACGTGTAGAGCATAGGCTCTCAAATCAACGTGTTTTGAATGATTAACATTCAACAGGGCATGAGCCCGCAACTTTATATGAGTATGCATGGACTCAACAACTTAATCAACAACAATGTACGACATCAACGACTTGACAACATCGACAACAATGACAACATCAACATTATAATTTCATAAATATTCACCATTTTATTGCAACATCATATAATCATCATATCACTTCAACATATACATTTCATATCATAGTTCATCGATATAAACGTTCATGTAATAATTCATCAACATATGCCTTCACATAAATATTTCATCAATCAAGTTATTCATGATAAAACAAGGTCGTTTAAAAACTTACAGTATTACCTAAGACTTCCATGTCTACACCAAAGGCTAATTCAAAACAGAAATGTGTGAAACGCCACAAGAATCATGAAAGAGGGGACTGCTACTACACTACACGCCTCGCGGGTTGGCTTACTCGCAGTGGCGAGCTAGCTTACTCGTAGGGGCGAGCTAAAGGCGAGCAAACACTGCTCTCTGTTACACATCGTTCGCTGTGGCGAGTTGGGTGGTGAGCAAACACTGCTCTCTGTCACGTTGTAGCTCGTTGTGGCGAGCAGACTACTCGTCGTGGCGAGTTATGACAGTCTTTTGTCGGTAAGTGCGATTTTTCACCCCAAAAATTCAATTTTCACCCAACCTAATCCCAAATTTGATAGGGAACTCAACCTATGATCATCCTACAACCTGAACATCATTTATCTATGAATTCTACGGACTTTTTACACTCTTAACATCCAATTCTGCATGTTCTATCATCAAATCCGATTCTTAACCCTAATTCTCAAATTCACATGAACCACAACAAACTACATGCTAAATTCAATTTCAGAATTATACCACCTAAGATTAGAGAATATTAGTCCCACCCTTACCTTAGATTGGTGATTGCAAGACTCGACAGGTTCTCTCTTCTCTTGGTTCTCCTCTTCTCCTCTTTCTCCCAAAGACTTCTGTAAAACCTAGTTTGTCTAGCTCTTATTTTTCTTTATATACTCAACAGATTTTCTAATTAACTCCACCTATTTATAATTAATTCCAAACCAGCCCCTCCAAGTCTATTTATTCTAATTTCCAACATATTCTACTAAATAATAATATAAAGCCACATAATACAACAACACGTCATAAATCAACATAAATAACATAAGTCATATAAAAGACTCTAAACTCAACCAAAAATAACTAGATAATAAATAGGGCGTTACAACCAGTGCCAGAGGTACGGACATGTGTTCAACGCACCGTCGTCCGAACTTGGCGCTCTCTCCATGGCTTGGCCTTTCGTCAAATGGGACATCGACCTCCTAGGACCATTCCATAAGGGAGTTAGCCAGGAGAAATTCTTAATTATGGCGGTAGATTACTTAACCAAATGGATTGAAGCAGAGCCACTAGCCAAGATAACGACAACAATTGCAATCAAGTTCTTCATAAAAGAATATCATGTACAGATTTGGCGTTCCATAAGAAGTGGTTACCGATAATGGTACACAATTCGCAGACAAAAGAATGAGGGAACTCATGAAAGAATTGAACATCAAGCAACACTTCACTTCAGTGGAACAAACAAGTGGAGTCCGCCAATAGGGTCATACTAAGAAGCTAATAGAGAAGACTAGAGGAGGCAAATAGAAGATGGCCCGAAGAACTCCCGCACATCTTTTGGGTGTACCGCACCACACCGCATTCAACCACTGGGGAAACGCCTTTTTGTCTCACCTTCGGAACAGAGGCGGTGATCCCAGTCGAAGTATTGGAATTGAGTTGAAGGACAACACATCGACTCGACCATAACGCCAACGTCGAAGCCACTCTGGAAGAGCTGGATTACATCGACGAAATAAGGAAATTTGCCTTCTTAATTGAGGTGCGATCAAACAGGCCACATCCACCTGGTAGAACATAAGAGTAAGACTTAGAGACTTCGAACCAGGAGACCTTGTCCTCCGTCGGGCAGACGTGGGCAACAAGAACGCCCGAGAAAGGAAGCTGGCAGCCAATTGGGAGGGACCATATAGAGTCACTGCCAGCACAGGGACAAGCGCCTATATCCTCGAATCACTAGGCGGCCTCCCAAGAACATGGAACGCCGACAAACTCAAACGCTATAATAGCTAAAATTGCAGTAGTATCACTTCATCTCTCTAATACACCTTAACTCTGTAATATGAGTCGTTGTAAATCCATATTATCAACACTAATAAATAGACATTTTTCCCAAAAGGAAGCACGTTAGTTGCAAATTTTCTCTTGTTTCATGATTGACAGGACTCAATGCCACATACGAGGGTAGCACCCTCGCGGAGGGCGAACGTCAAGGTCTTTACTCTCAAGTAGAACAAAAAGGCCTAGCGTTCTTCATGGGACCCACCTCAAGGTCTATCCACCCCAAGGTAGAGTGTCTCGCCCCTAAATTTGCTTAAGGGGGAACTAAGCCTTGGTCAGACGTGTTCTCCTAGGCGACCAATAATACGAAGCAAAAGATACTGTCGCATGAAATAAAATGCATCAATGCAGACCGAAAGATACCGCCGCATGAAATAAAATGCATCAATGCAGACCGAAAGATACCGCTGCATGAAATAAAATGCATCAATGTGGACCAAGATGAACCAGGCGCCACATGAAACAAAATGCATAAACGCGATAAGGCGCCAGGATCTCACACTTGTCGGCGCATGAAACAAAATGCATTGGAGAGGACTAAACAAACTAGGCGTCGCTTGAAACAAAGTGCACCAGCGTAATCTTGACAAGATGCCCGGGCAATCCTTCCCAACGTATCATACACCCCAAAATGTGGCATGAAATAAAATGCGTGAACAATCCAAAACGTGACATGAAATAAAATGTGCGGAAAATCCAAAACGTGGCATGAAATAAAATGTGCGGATAAAGAGGGAAAGGAAAAGCTTGGGCGGCACAATGATAACCATAGACAAAGGAAACAAAAAGGCATTCAAGCTTATTTTCATTCAAACATTCAAATCAATTATAAAAGGAGCCGCCGCAGCGGAATTACAAAGAGGATATTATCCGTAAAACTAAAAAAGGCCTTCATGCTTCTTTTCAACCTCCAGAAAGCTAGAGGGACGGCCAACAAACCTCGCCTGTTCGAAGAAGCCCGATCGAGGAATGAACTTATAATCACACATGATTACAATATCTCTCTAGGACTCCTCCAAGAGACTTCCTTTCTCAAGCACAATTGCTCAAGACTTCCATGCTCTAGGACATTACCTAAAGACTTCCTTGCTCAAGGACAACTCTAAGAGACCTTTTCTTGCTCAATCACAACTCATTGTGACTTCTTAAGTGCTCAGGGTTTCACGAAGAGACTTGTATGCTCAAGCACGCATCCGAGATACTTTCTAAATGTTTACAATAGTAAACAAATCAATTTGTTCTTACACTGGATTTAACAATGGTAGTAAAAACTGAACAAATGGACAAACTCTTTAGGATTTCTAAGATATAAAATTGAATAAAAAATCCTAAGTGTTTTGTGCTATTTGATTTGACAGAATAATGACACAGTAAAAATATCAGAATCTTGTTGATCTTCTTCAAGTCTTCAAGTCCTTATATATGCATTCATTTGAGAGATGTTGGAGGATAGTGTTAGCTTAAATAGAGTCGTTGAGAAGCTTCAATCAAGAACATTGGACCTTTGCCAGATATGGATAATTCTGTTGAATAGTCCTTTGAATTTCCTTTGCTGAAAGTAGAATTATTTGTTGCATTCCTTTTGTTCTTGAGGTCCTTTGTCTATTTGCACACTTAGACAGAAGAAGACAAAAAAACTGCTCTATCAGATACTATGATAGGGACGGTTCAAAGAAGAAGATAAAACCTACGTGTATTATGGGTCCCTTGGTATTTTCTCAAATTTAAGGGTCATCTAAGTCTGGCCGTCAGCTTCTGAGTCTTATGACCTTCACATAATCTGTTGAGATAACTCTTCAGCTTCTATGAGGCATCCTTCCTTTTTCTAAGGACGTTGAGTTCTAGTTGACTTTCCTTAAGATCTTCTAACATATTATTCTAGGCTTCTTTTGATCCTTCTGATGCTCTTCATATATTCATTCTTAAATGATAGATCCATTCTTTGATTCTGTTCACTTGAACATATGTTAGTAATCCAATTGTTCTTCAATACTTTGTTATCATCAAAATCAAAATCCTAGAGGAATTTTATGACCCATTCTTGAATTTAGGAAGTGTATGGTAGATTGAGAGGTTTTTACCATGCTTAACAAACGAACCATGGAACCGAACATATAAGTTTATTTTGTATTCTCTGTTACAAAGTTTATATTTACTACTCCCTATGTTATCAATTATAAGAAATTTTTGACTTTTTAGGTTCATACAATTAATGATGTATGTGGTCTATAATATAGATCATATACATCATTAATTGAATTAATCTAAAAATCAAAATTTTCTTATAATTGACAACGGAGGGAGTATATTTGAGGTGATACTTTTTAAAGTAGTTGATATCATTGACAATTTAAAGAACATATGAGTTTTCTTGTCACGATTCCAATGTAGATAATACTGGAGTTCCAAATTAAAGTCAGAGGCTTATAACTGGGAAGTTTTATTTGTCAAATTATTCCTTGTAAATATATTTTTATTAAATATTTACATTATTCTTAATATTTATTTCAAGTTTAATAAGATTCATATTTTGATGTTTTAATATCTTTTGTTAATGCCTTATACGAATTTCGGAGTTTAAATTTTCATGTAGTCTAAGATATAACATCATTCTTTTTAATGTAATAACTCAAAATAATTATTTCTTCCTTCGTAGAGCCTTATAATTATCGTCACAATAAAATAAAATATGTAATGTTTTCTCAAGATCCAAGATAATAAGTCAAGTCCAAATATTAAACTTGGAATTGATGTCACGGTATCAGTGCCTAGAACACAATTTAAACATAAACAATAATCCAAAAAACTTTAAAGAAAAATATAATATAGGTTACAAAATAAATATCCATTTTATTCTCGTACACAAACACCTTGATATTACTCCTCAGTCTTGTCATGAGGATAACCTGCATATACTAATTGAAAAGAAACACATAGAAAAAGGGAGTGAGATTCTATTAATAGAAAAATATATATTTAAATATAGTATATTTAGAAATATGATATAAGCGGGTAGCAGAAATCAAACAATCATCGTTAGCTTGGAAGGCTAAGGGTTATAATAACATTCATTCATGAACGTCTCTAATTTATGACTGCAACGCATTTTAAGTGTACATATAATTGCAAAAGAGGTACATATTTCAAATGAATCGTTCCTCAACGTCTACTACAATGTATGTCGTACACAGAACTTGTACTTAATAAAGTAGAATGTGGTGACAAGGAAAGTACAAGAAGAACACCACCCCTTAAGGTGAAATTTAGAACATCGCATTCTCACTATTATTAGAATGTTAGGCAACTAGTCAGATTTTCTCAACTATATAAATATGCCCTAAAATCAAGGAATCATACAGAGTTACTAGGGTTTCCACGCCAAAGAGTTACTAGGTTTTACAAACCCCATCGAGCCTTCACCATCTAATTCATTTAAACTTCCATCCACATCTTAAAAACACTCAATATGATGTTTTTTTTTTTATTTTGTAGGTTTTAGTGTGATCATTGATTATTATGATCATGAGGATTATAAGTAAGACAAAGGTAAAATATTATTAGGGAAACTATGATTATGATGAAAATAAATTATGAGTATGGCAATCAACTAATGTTATGGATATGAATGAAAATAGAAACATGACTTTGTCGTACAAACAGAAATGATTAGTTAGTGATTTTTATGGATCAAGTTTTCTAACTTATAAAGATTATTGGTGAAGAATTTCACAAAGTTTCATTGATGTTATGTCACTACCGTGTGTATGGGTGCACAGGCTGTATTATTGGTCCCATCTTTTATAAGGAGTATTATCATTATTGTGAACTTGACTAGATGCCACTATAATGGTCTATTCTAGCCCAAAATTTGGGTTATGATCAACTTATAACATTTTGACTCCATGAGAAGTAACATGGCACTTTCACATTGTTATAGAGAGAATTTTTGGCATCATAATTTACCAGTGTGATTGTCAACAATTAGTTTAGCATTTATCAAATACATAGGAATGATCTGAAATGAACTTTAATGGTGATGTATAATATGATTGTATCCAGGATGTGTGGTGGTTTATTTTTGTGTTGTACTTACTTCCATCCCATTATTTTAATGTTTCTAGAGTCTTGGTCCCTGATTTAAAATGATTCCCTTTTAGGCTTTGGATTTTATTGTATTGTTAGAGTACCCCTTATACTCCTTTTTCATTATATATATATAGGAGAGATCAAATTATGCCGATTTAATGTTACACCGCTCAATATCGTTTTACTCGATCCATATTTTTCAAATTTGACCGTTGGATTATAAGTTTATATCACATAGATCATTCACGTAAATTTTTACGAAAATCTAAAATCATTTGATATGTTATTGAGATACAACAAAATTAATGATGTTTATAAAAATGCATAAACCGTTAATCTTGTTGTATTTTAATAATTTTCGAAATGATTTTAGATTTTTGTAAAAATTTACGTGAATGATCTATGTGATATAAACTTACACTCCAACTTCAAATTTGAAAAATATGCATCAAGTAAAACGATATTGAACGGTGTAACATTGATGTAACATTAAATCTATGTAATTTGACCCCTCCTCATATATATATATATACCCCTACAAAATATATTTAAAATTGCTATAACATGATTAAAAAATTGCAAGGTAAAAGAAGTACATGAAACATATGAAGAAATTATAACAGTAACAATATTATAATAATATTATAATAAGCAAATAAAATAAAAGGCTTGGATCTAAAAGAGAAATATGTTTTACCCTATTTGGGATAGCTCACACAAAAACCGTAACGACACTTCAAAAGATGTTGGTTAAGGCTAGGATTTTTTTTGTGGCAATCAGCGTTAGTAACACACTCTCCTGTAATATAAATTAAGGATAACGAAATATTATTAAATATGAGTGAAATATTTTCTCTAAGATAAAAAAAAAATTAGAATGAACTTACTATCACCATAAGTTACATGAAGAAACAAACAAACAAAAAGGATCGTATTATAAAGAAACTTGATAATTTTAGCCATTTTTTTTAACTTTGCATATAATAAATGTTGAATTATTTGATCACTTTATATAGTAAAAAACTTCATCCCATGTTTACATACAATAAATATATTTTAATAATTTTTCAGTTGCACAAAATTTCTCAATAAATAGAATAACTATTAAATATTACGAAATTAATTTTATGTATCATGTTTGTCCCTTTGACCCATTGAAAAGATCTTAAATAAAAATGTTTCTTGTAATTATAGTTAAAAAAACATATTTATTAATAGTAAATTATTTTTTTATTACTTATCTAGCATTTCTAATGTTTGTCCCATCAGGGAAGATGAACTCATATAACATAAATAATATATCATATTTGAATCTTGCGGTTAAATAAAATGTGTTTAGAAGAGGAGATGTTATTAAAGGTGACCGATAAGATTCATTGGTTCGTATTAGTCTTTGATAGCCAATAATTAATCTCTACATTTAATTTGTGAAGAGTAAAGGAAAAAAATCATAAAAAATAATTAATAGTCTAAAACGGTGACACAATTATTTGTATTAATTACATCTTTCATTTAATTATTAATACCGGCATCTCTAATATTTTTTATATCAATTCCTATAATAATAATAATAATTATAAATCATTCACAACCAGATTGCATGTCAGGTGGAGGTAAAAAGTAAACTTGTCCATCATGGTTTTCAACTTTCCCAAATTAAATGGTACCTAACTCTAAACCAAATGTCATGATAAAATAAAGACAATTGCAGTTTTGACATCTATTATTTCTTAAAAACACATGGAAATGACAAAAAAAAATTAGCGGTAGTTAACTACCGCTGAATTATAAACAGAAAATTGATGATAGTTAACTACCGTTGAGTTTTTTATCATTTCCATTTCCATGTGTTTTTAGGAAACAAATGTTGTGAGAACATCAACTTTCTAAACTAAATAACTTACTCAAAAAGGAAGACTTAACCAACTCAACGTATTTGTAAAGTCTCTAGCACCAAGGATTAAAAGCTTTGAACTGAAATTTGAAAGAAGATTAGGAACTTCGGATTGTGGAGTACGATAGCTATAATGTTTTTTTTTTATTAAGAAAAAAAAGATTAAAAAATTAAAAAATGAGATATAGAGATTAGGGGGACATAAAACCTGACTCAGGTACAACCTAAGAGGGTATAAAATATGAAGATACAAATCAGGTGGACTAACCTGATCAAACCTAATAAAACAAACATTCCTCACGAGCGCCACCTAGTGAACCCGATTACGAGAACAAAACTAGATAACAAAAAAAAAGGTGAAGAGTGAGCATCCACATGATCAACCAGGTTCACAATTGGCAAATGGATTGAATGCCAACACGGTATCGTGATCCATGTACCAACAAGCCCCTGAACAACGCAGCAAGCATAATAGCTCTTCCGAGCATAACAGTCCAATCTCAATTGCAAAACTGAGATGGATAAGAGGTGCCAAAGAAGAGGCAGCCCTGAAGTCTTGAGACCTGCAGATCTCAACAGACCTGGAATATCAGAGAATCAAAGCACAGGGACACCAATTCGACCGATTTCAAAGAACACCAAACAACCCTTTCGGGTTAAAATAACCGGACCCTTTCGAGTTTAAGTAACCAAACCACCCAAAAAAGCCACATCCGATGCCACCACCCAATCTCATACCAGAAGCACGCAAAAGCACAAAATGAACATCAACAACAACACAAAATGATAGCAAACAAACATCAACACAACACAAAACCTAAAAAACGGTGAAATCCGAGCCTAAACAAATCTGAAAGGCAAGATAGCTATAATGTTGATTGCAACCTTAATAAAATTGGAATTTTGTAATATGAAGATTCTTTTGTTTTAGACCGTCACACCATATATGACTGTGCATAATCGCTGATGTGGCATGCTGTGTCAGTATGTGTTGATTATGTGGCACACTTCCTGTGTAATTAATTATGTTTTTAGTTTGTTTTTTTCTTCCTACATATATAAATGAATATACATGTCAGTATTTATATATAAAAAAAAACAAGAATAAACAGAAAAAGAAATTAAATTAAAAAGAGATCCTGTGTTCTCCATCTTTCTGTTTATGAGTTCATCTTCTCATCTTTTCTCCTTCTGTGTTCCATCTTGTTTCCTAATTAAACTCCAAACCAATTATGTTCTCTCTAGCCCTTCTATGTTATGTCTTATGAAGCACAGACACTCGTCGGATAAGGTGTGTCCTCGTGTCAGACATGTGTCATGTCCGACACCGATACAATACTGACATATATAATTACACTAAATTATGTGATTTTCTAACAAAATAGCAGTGTCGGCGTGTCGATGTCCGTGTCGTGTCCGGTGTCCGTGTCCGTATCCGTGGTTCATCTGTTCTCACTATCGCCTCTCTATGATTCCAAAGCAGATCTCAACTCTTCTAGTTTTCATCTGATTCCAAACCTAGTTCGTTCATGGATCTTGATTACGGTGTTATTGCACATAAAAAGACGGTGTTGTTCTAGTCAGTAACTTTAATTATTTTGTTCCAGATCTGAGCAAAACCCACATATAACAAGATCTATATTAACCCTTTCTCTGTTTTACACTAAACCAAGAAAGAGTGTTATAAACTCTTAAAAATTCCTAACTATAATGTTGATTGAAACCTTTCTATAACTCTCACATTAATTCCTAACCATAATCTAATAACACAACAGCCTCAAAGCACGTTTAATTACACACTAGGTATATAACACGCGCGTTGCACGAGTTTGATTAAAATAGTGCTCGCAATATTTTTCTAAAGGTGAAAAAAATTATGATAAATATAATCATTTACAATTCAATGATTTATAATCTATTTTTTGTGACCAAATGATTTATAACATTTTTTAAAATATAGTGATATGATTATGTTTAATATTAATCTATATTAAAATATTAGTGTTGTTTAAAAATATGAGAATTTCTTGATTCATATAGTAGGTTTATGTAAATATTTTAAGGACAATGAATATAATTTTTTATGGATCTTATAATATTTTATAAGTTTAAGGACATGCCATAATTTATCCTATTACTGTGATCATATAAGAGAAATTCTTTTTTGGGATTTCATTGGTGTTGTCTTGCTTGTTGTCAATGTTTGCTCATAAGAAAAATTGAAATAAGCTTAAGCTAGTATATAATTAATTTTTGGTGGTTTTGTCTTTTTCCTCTTTTGATCTTGTTCTTGAAAATTATGCAAAGTGACGCAACGACTTACTTTTATTTTCCTATATCTTATTTAAGGTCTCTCATATTTATTAAAAAGACAATTCTTGTGTTGATAAATTAGCTTCTTTTTAAGTTTCCTATGTATCCTCCACTTTTGAAATTCTACAGACTTTTATAATCGGTTCAAATTCTTTTAGTTAACGGTTTGGTTACCTTTCTTATCACTTTGCATGATCCTTTTTTTCTTTCTTTCTGTATCATGTTTATGTTCTCCAATATTTTTGTTTATCTTTTTTCTTTTATTATTGTGTTTTCCTATATAGCAGTATTATTTTAAGATGAGGTTTCTTTTGATCATGTTCTTGAAATTTATGCAAAGTGATGCAACGACTTACTTTTATTTTCGTATATCTTATTTAAGGTCTCTCATATTTATTAAAAAGACAATTTTTATATTGATAAATTAGCTTCTTTTTAAGTTTCCTATGTAACATCCACTTTTGGAATTCTACATACTTTTATAATTGGTCCAAATTTTTATAGTCAAAGGTTTGGTTAACCTTCTTATCACTTTGCACGATCCTTTTTTTTTCTTTCTTTTTGGATCATGTTTATATTCTGCAATATTTTTCTTTGTCTTTTTTCTTTTGAAATTCTCGCGCACTTGTTTTAAAAAGTTCTGTGAGATGTTTCAACATTTGTAATGTTCAGCTCAATGTTTCAACAACGCAAATTAAACAGAAATAAAAACAAGAAAATAAATGACAAGAAAGTAAAGAACACAGTGAGTTTGTTGACCCAGTTCGGTGACAAACACACCTACTCTGCAGGCTACCAAGCCAGGAAGGAAATCCACTAGTGTAGTCCTTATTCTATAGCTCTCAGCAAGCTCCTCGTTTACACTAAAGACCTAGGACCTACCCGTATAGACTTCAACCTAGGAACTCCTAGATCTGAGATCCCATCTCACTATCCTATGGTCAGTCACAGCCCCTGTGACCTATCAGACCTCAAACAACAAACACAA
>Ga0228711_1010895_pt1 | contig 11781 bp, 5 predicted proteins | sample MedpolnodulmetaG_2_FD_177996 | JGI IMG/M metagenome (GOLD analysis project Ga0228711, IMG submission 177996) | Root nodule microbial communities from Medicago polymorpha collected in Santa Monica, California, United States - brown nodules | ecosystem: Host-associated > Plants > Roots > Nodule...
GGCTTTATTTAACGTGGGACATTGTGGGTTAATTTGTTATTACAGCCGTGAATGCTATTGCTTTTTAATAAAGTGCCTTTGTTTCTTACTTGAATTGTTTACCTTCGATCACTAAACAGTAGTTTTTATTTTTTATTTTTTTATGTATGTTTGTGTGTTATCAATTGTTTACAACATGCTTTATATTAGTTCTCTTAATTAAACTGTTCATGTAGTTTATACTTTATTTAAAATAAAAAACACGAGCCATAAATCTAACAAACAAATGATAGATTTTGTTTGCAAACAATATTGATGGAGGTTTGGGGCTATTTAATTACATAGAATCGACACAGGTACACAGAAAATGCGATGATAGATAATCTATAGAAAGTTTTAATCGGGATAGAACACAAACATTTGGAACATTATTATTGGGATGATTAACTTGTCATTGCTGGCTGCCATATCTGCCAAAATTACTTAGGCTTGATAATATAGTTGATCAATAACTGCTCTTGTAAAAATATAATATCTGGTATATTTACAAGTTATGAATGAACTATAAGCACTAATGTGATTTCCATTAGTTTATATCCTTGAAAGTGTCCAAAACTTCGAACGTAATGGGAAATGAGTATTGACATTGTTGTGTCCACCCACATTAAAATGATTTTCTCCTCCAATGATAAGAAATGTTTGTGCTATATTTGAAATAAGAGAATATCAAAAGTGTGTGTGAGAGAGAGAGAGTAAAAGCATCCTTGGATTTTAAGTCAAAGCCTTTTGATTAGACTACGAGAGCATTTGAATATTACTTGTAGTGTAGTATCTGAAGTCACAACTTCTTGTTTTTATTGTATGTCTCCCTCTATCACATTATTTCTTTAGACTAGGACAGCATCTGAATATTACTTGTAGTGTAGCATATAATTAATTAAATTTTATTTTGAGTAGAATAACTGGAGGAGCTGCAAGTTTTTTTTTTTTTTTTGAAAGAGGAGGAACTGCAAGTTAAGAAAGGATTCAAAATTATTTTGATTGCCAAAGAAGAAAAGAAGCCATAAAAAGGCGAGTCAAGGGAATTATTGCAATTTTTTTTGAAGGGAATTATTGCAATTTTTGGTATTCAGCAATTAGAGGGAATTATTAATAGGAATGTAAAATACTACTATAATTCAAAATGAAGAAAAATTAAGAAAAAGAATCAAGACCATTCAAGGGAAAATACGCGAGATATTGCTATTGAAATGTTTTCATAGTATTGAACACAAAATTGGAACTTCATTCTCTTGAGTCACACGGTCAACTCACATTCATCATTGCCATAATTCCACTTTATGACCTTACTTCCTTTTGTTATTAACCATAATCTCCATTATTTTTTCTTGAATATTTTCCAAAAAGGGAAGAAAGGGTAAACCACGTGACTACTCCCTAGCTGTACCGCTCCAATTTGCCTCAAAAAAATGGTGTTGGACTAAATTTAATCGAAAAATGATATTTGTAAACTATTTTGTGAAAATTTTTATGATAATTTTCTTTTTCATATTTACTTTTTCCGTCCTAATGTATAAAAAAAGACATCGATTCACACTTATTAAGAAAACCAAAACATAATAATTTGAGGTATAATTTTTGTGTCATCCTTGAAACAAGTTTCATGGGAAGATGTAAAAACTAGGGTGTTCGCGGTGCGTTTTGGTTCGGTTTTGAGGGTAAAAGTCATCCGATCCGCTAGATAAATAAGCATATGAGGTTTGGTTTGGTTCGGTTGACTTTAAAAATAAAATCTGAACCAAACCAATATGGTTTGAGTTGGATCGGTTAGTGCGGTTTTTGCGATACAATATAATTTTTTGTTTCCAACATGAAAATCAAGTTAAAAAGCTAAAACACAACATATTTTCAACAATGTTTTAAATTTTATCAAACATTACAATTTAATTTTCATTTTACAATGTTTCCAACAACATAGTCCAAGTTAAAAACGTGAACAAAAAGTAATCTTATTTTGTAAGAAATGCAAAAGACTAAGATTTTATTATTTTCTAAAAGTTCAAGTAGCACATAAATACGTTTTTGAAATAAAAAGCAAAGAATGAACTTAACAAGAGAAAAAAATATATAATTTTATAAAAATTTCCATTGAGCTTATGAGTATTGGTCTAGGACTAGGTGACGTATGTTTCATTAATATATTTCTTATGTTGCAGTTTGGTTTGGTTCAGTTGGTAAAATGAAAACCGCAAACCAAACCAAACCAAACCATGCGGTTGAGTAAGAAAATGATCCGATTACATCCGAATCAAATGCAGTTTTTTGCGATTTCAGTTAATTTGGTTTATGATTTTTCCATTAGGTTGGTTCGGTTTTGAACACCCCTAGTAAAAACAATTCTCATTGGTTAATAATTATGGAGAAAATAAAAAGGAGAACAAATTGAATGCAAATTGCATTTAATTTTACTTTGGAAAATATGAGTTTATTGAAAAAACATACTAATCGCATAAAAGTTGGATACAAATTTATTTAAAAATTAAGGAAAATTCAAATATTTTTTCAAATTTTTTTTTACGATGTGTTACAGATTTGAGAATATTTTTTAATATTTAAAAATTGAAGATAAAAAAAAATCTGGAAATTATGTAAAAAAATTCCTAATCTTACTATTTTGAAACTTTTGAAAATTTTAAAAAAAAAATCCAAATTAAATTAAAATTTTAAAAATATTCGAAAAAAATAATATAAGCTAATTTTTGAATGTTTTGGTAAAAATATCTTCCGGAAGTTGTTTGTTAGAAACTGGAACTTGGTTGTTACTATTATTACTATTGTTCTCAGCAAAACTCTGTTTTCTCTCTGATTTAAATTGTTTATTAACCTCTATCGAAATCAATTTGAATTTGAGAATTATTGTTGCGTAAACGTTAATTGTTTGTTGAAAGAAAGAACCATAACAGATGTGGTTGTTTTTGTCCTCGTGAGCTTAGCTCAGTTGATATAGATAATGCATAATGTATGCAAGGTTCGGAGTTTAAACCCCAACCACCACAAAAAAAACAAGATCTGGTTGCTTTTTGGCACATTTGAATAAGATAATATCTAAATGATGCCATATCCACGGTCCATCAAGAAAAGATATTATTTTAAAGATTCGGGTAAAAATCATAAATTTTCTAAATCATCATTCTCTCCTGCAAGGGTTTACCCTTCTACGATAGAGCCACTGCTCTATAACAGTTTTCTATATGTTAAGAGTATCACTTGCTTTTTGGATAACTTTACTGTAGATTTAGAATTCTAGTAATGCTTGTTTCCATCTACTAGGCACCCTTTAGTAAGCAAGGTTTTCTTTCTTCCAGCAACAACATAATCTTTTCCCACTAGGAGGAGTTTGCTACATGAAGTAGTCAACGTCGTAAAGTCCTATATTCGGTCCATCTATTAGGCACCATTTAGTATGCAAGCTTGTGTGTGTGACAATTATTGAGGAGGATATGTTTTCCTTCCCAATAAAAATACAAGTAAAAAGAACAGCCAAAACAAAAATGTGTATCAAGATGCAGAGAACGAAAATGAAGAAATCGTGACAAATTCAGCACTTGAAATTTAGCTGCATAATCTGGAGGGTGAATTTCTTCACAGATTTTTACTGCTATAAATTGTCCATTTCTGTGGTTTATGCTTCATGGAGGACATTCGAGATCTTGATAAGTGGTGTAAGAACCAAAGCAATGATCCGAAGATACAAACCAAACCTATCAAACTGGTCTCAATAGGTTCGAGTATCTGTTTTACAAAATTTAAACCGATTACCAAAAATCCTAACCAAACCCATTAAATATTTTTTTTAAGGAACCAAACCATTAAATATTAGTAGTGTTATCTTAAAAAAATATGTTGTATTCAAGTAATTTTTAACCAATATGTATTATTTTTCTCATTTTAGTTTATATGTATTTGTTTTAATAGTATAAAAATAAGTAGTATTTGAAAAAAAAGAATTTAGATATTCTAAAATAAATTAATATATTATAACCAAACTAACGTGTTTTCATCGGTTTGGTTTGATTCAAATTATAAGAGAAAATATTATAAAAACCAAACCAAACTAAATAGATTATCTATAAATAGTTCAGTTTTTTTCCTCCTAAAATTCAAACCAAATCAACTTGTTACATCCCTAATTCTCATAGTCCTCATGAGAATTGATGTTCTTGACAATTTTATTTTACTTTGCTTTACTTATTCTTTCTTTGATCCTTTTTATAGTCTGGCTATCTTTGTTCATACCATAGAGTTAAATGGACCCTCTCAACACCAACTAGGCTCAAAGATTGGCCCACAATATTGGCATCAATACAAATGTCTAATATTTCACCGTAAACATGCACAATATAAATATTTTTCATTAACGAAAAAGGTATTTTTCATTTATCGCAGGGTGTGGCGGTCTATGGTTGGTTGATTTATAACTTTGCATTATCATTGCTTTGAATGAAAAATAAGAAAACGACTAGTAAACGATATAATCACTGATCACACTATGTGTAAAGTGTACAATCATAAAAAAAATGATACAATCATATTGTCACCCAAAAAATATAGTATGTATATGCAATCATACAAATCGTATAAATCCCAAAAGATAATATAGACTAATAACGTTTGCCATACAGTACGCCACAAAAAACGCTTACCTAGTATGTGATAACGCTGAACTTGTTGGAAACATGCGAAGTAATCCACAATAAGATGCTTGCACGTATTGAAGTGAGGTTCATTGCCACTTCTTAGAGATGAGATGGGATCCTGTGCAATATTATTTATTTTGACATGTTAGGCATTGGTAATCCCTATTAGATTAGATGTGTTTACTCTTTCCGTTCATTTTTACTTATCAATTTTGTAGAAAGCTTTCTCCTAGTTATGGCTTCAGCCATAGGAAGACCTATCAGGGTGGACACCCCACACATTGAAGGTCTAAACGGAAAAAGAAAAGAAAAATTGTGTCTGTGTGGAAGTTGACCTTGCTCATCGCTGAAAAATTATGGTTTAGCGGTCACTGTGCAAGGTTCTGTATAGAGTGACTATATATTATTTGCACAATATGTGGTTCTTATGGCCACCTCGGTGGGAATTGCGAAAATAAGTTGCAAGCAGCAGCTTTAGAAGACACGACGCAAGAAAAAATTAAAAAAATTGCTTCACATGTATAGTTACAAGCAAGGATGAAAATAAGCTAGGTAGATCTATGCTTTTCAAAACTTACTATGGCCTGATAAAAAAATTAAGGTTAAAATCTACTTGTTCAAAAAAAAAAAGGAGGTCAAAACCTAATTTGTTCTTTGGTATATGCTTATTTTTTAGCCTTCATCTCTTCTAAAAGTTTGTTATGACTTGTAAACCTACTTAGATGACTATTTCATCTTAACGCATTTAAATAGCTAATAGGTCAACGAAATTAAGTTATATTTTAAGATTTAACATGATATTTAGAGAGCATGAAATGGGTGACTCGCGTATCAGTCGAGACTCAGTATCTCTTTCCATCGGGCTAGATTGTAAAACACACTTACTTCTCCATTTATTTATTTATTTTGGATGAATCTGACTTGACCCATAACTTACGAACCAGAATGGGTTCAAAAAAATTATTTATACGGCCGAGGCAGCCGGTTCGTTGCGGAGAAACTAGCAACGACGGTATAAGTTCCTTGTGTCGGTCTGTTGAGGAGAAGCCAGGAACGGCAATACAAGCAAGTAAGAGCTTCCGCTTGAGGGGGAAGCATGATAAATAGATGGACTCACACTTGAGGGGGATTGTTATGTGCAAGTGTGAGTAATTATGTCACACAACTAATATAAAAGTGAAGGTTAAACACTTTATAAGTGAGAGGACCCATAAACCTATTGTCTTAAGATTTTGTGTAAGAGTGTGGCGTCTCTCCCACTTGTGTTGTTGTTCTGGCCTCGATGTGGACAGTCCCCCAAGCTCCTCTCATCACTACTAGAAAAAGCAAAATTAACGAGGGAAATTAGTGACGGAAAAAATGAAATTCCTCACAAATTCCTTGGTCGCAAAATTTAGTGACGGAATTAGAGAGGGATTTTACGTTTTCCCTCACTAAATATCCCTCACTAATTTTTGTTTTTTTAGTAGTGCATGATCCAACAAGATCCAACCAATTTAAAGCAAAATAAATTATTTTAGCTTACGGATAAGATTAAACTTGGGGAAACGCAAAGAAACAATTATGAGTAAAGCATTCAATGAGGGGATAGATTGAGGTTGTTAGTTGTTAGTACTTGTTGAAGTAGCAAGAATGAAACTCAGCAGCTTATTACAAACAAACAAACAATTACTACTACTATAAGTCTATAACTTATCTACTGTGAATAATTAATTAATTAATTTGCGATCCCTAGTATAGTATGGATCCAGTCCAAAATGAATTTGGAATGCATACAAGATGACGCTGAACTGGCGGGAACGTAGTGGCAACTTGCACTCACTGGTCACATATGTCGACCAACGACTAAAATTATTTGAGCAAATTGCTAGAGAAAAATTTATATGGCCGTGCAGAGGTCCCACATACCTAAGTCAAGTAGTAGTAGTACTATCAAGTATCAATCAACCAATGTTTTGTAGCAGGCGTTGACAAAGATCTTTTGGCAGTACATACTAGCTAATCAACTTTGGAATACTTTGGTTCCGTTGAAAATATGTGCCTTTAGTTTGCGGCTGTTACAAAAAAGAATCATGAAATTGTGATAAATGGGGTGGATTAATGATGTTCATCAACAATGTTATGAAGGCACCATGGGAGGTGTGGAAATATAGTATTCAAATGATGGATTGGAATTTGGAACCATAGATGATGTGGATATTGAGAAACTTTCTGTGAGGATAAAAATATCTAATTTTATTTTTTAGGGATTAAAATCAAAATTTATATATTTATAGTGACGAAAAACTTATTTAACCTTTGTAAATTTTGAAAATTTTATGTGAAAAAAAGTTAAACTTCAACCTTTTTTGTGGTCGAAATCCAGATATGCTACGTTCGATTTCGATTATTATTATTGGAGATCTAATCCTCTTTATTGCTTGACTGTTGTTACCTAACTTGTTTCTCTCTTAGTTTTTTCTTATCCTTTCTCCACTTTATTTTGTAACTTTGTAGCTCTTTTAAATCTTTTCTGACTCAACTTATGCTGGAAGGAATTTTTTTTTTATTTGATCAATATATTCTATTTTGCAATTTAAAAAGAAAAAAGAATAAATGTTTGGAGCAGAGCCATATTCTCTTCATTTTCTCTTTGTTTTAATTTGATATTGATTAACTATTTTTAGCTTATATCAAAATAGATCTTTCAGTTGAAAAAGAAGAATTCACCTCAAGTTAACTTGTACTAAATGGTGGTGAAAGCTTCATATCAATAATATACGACAGAAAGAAGAAGAGAGAAAAAAGGATGATCAGTTTATAATTACTAATTAGGTCTTAATATTTCGGATGTCATTTTCCTTCTTAGTATACAAATTATTCTACCGTACTTCCACTCAATTTTAAATTCTAAAAGTGGAGTTGCAAAGACGAAAAAAACAAATCGTAACTGAGCATGATGATGGGACATAAAGCTTAGATGTTCATTCACATGACAATATACTATATAATATAATAATATCATATTAATAAAATGATGTGGTAGGAAAGTGCTTAGCGAAACCAGGCTGCTCTCTTGAATTTAACTATTTTTCTTAGCCTAGTCATTAGAAGAAGAAAAAAAAGGTATTTTTCTTAGCCGAAAGCACACTACTGCTATCATTACTCATTATTAAGCGAAAACGCAAGGCCATGAAGAATGGTTAGAGATTTCTCAACATAAATTACTCAAGTCTTTTTTTTAGGTGAAATGATGTATGAAGATCAAAATTTTCACATTGATGTGATTTTTTTTTAAAATTTTGCATGTATTTTTAAAGAGCAATGATATTCATAGTGAATTTTTTGTCGTGAATTTTCAAGAAGATGATGTGTTGGTTTTAAGAAGCACGCATAATGGTTGCAATCCATGCTTTAGTGGAAAACACGTGGGTCAGGGGTGAATATATGTGGGCTAGGGGTGATGATCAACCAATCAAAAATATTCGCGAGCAATTTGTAATGGAAAGTTTCGTTATACTTAGCATTTTCGATTTTCAAAACGTGAGTAAATTTTAAATGATAAAAAGTAAGCGAGATAGAGATAAACACATGCAATGTGACATACTTGCAAAATGTATATCATCGTTCATACTTTGTTTGGTATTGTTACAGCTAAGGCGGTGATGTTTTTTAGTGTTTATCAAATTGATCCCTTTTCTCAATGTCTTTCTTCTGCTTTTATAGAGATGGCCTTGAGAGTCTTGGGAAGTTACCGGAAGTTAAACATGTTTGGATGGGTCGGAGCATAAAAGACGAGTTGGAGTGTAAATGCGACCCAAGTGGAATCAACTGTCTTGCTGACATGTCGAGCCCATGGTCTTCCAAATCATCTCGCCCTCTCTTTTATTTGTATGCTTTAGACCCAAACATTTTTTTTCTAGAAGGTAAAATAGAATTATATTAACAAATCTTATTTACTTACCCCGCACAAGGATGTGCTAAAGATAAGCAAAGGAAAAAAAGTAAAGTTACATCAGACACAAGTACGGTACACCAAAAAACAAACAAAGAGAATTGTTACAAGAAATTAAAAGGAAAAGAGAATTGTTACAAGAAATTAAAAAGGTTTGGCCACCATGTATGCTAGTCAAAAGCAAGGTTATTATATTTCGCTTTCAACCAGCAAAAGATTGTGCCTTAATGTTGTCAAGCAAGGGGTATCGATGTAACAATGGGGGTATCGAGATATATTTGATATGATGGTCTATACATAATTCCTTTATTTTATTTAATGTTCATATAACGTAATTAAATTTTAATAAGTGAATGCTTATATTTTAAAACCTAATTATGACATATTTTGTTGGATTGGACTTTTACACATTTCAAATAATAGTCTCAGAGGTTTCAGTTTCATTAATTGAGATGTGAAGATGATCCATAGACCTATGAAGCCTCGATACTCCAAAACGGAGACGTAATCTATCGGATACCAATATTTTCACGCAGGGGCGTAGCCCTTCATATGGGAGGGGTAGCCTTGGCTACCCCAAAATAAATATTATTCTTGAAGTGGTAGGTATATATTTATATCTGGCTACCCCAAATAATAAACATTGAGCTACCCCAAATAAATTTAGTTGCAAAAATTAGCATAAGTAATAAAGTAAAAAAATTACTACAAGATTGATATATTTATATATATTTATTTGTATTGGTTTGATACTTTTGGTCTCAATAACAACAATAGAGAAACATTTTTCAACAATAAAAATTATCAAGACAATAGTCATAGACAAATTAAATGGACAATGAGTTTCTTGCAAATAACATATTTATTTACATTTGAAAGGACATTATTAATCTATTATTAAACAGGCAATTATTCATGAAATTGGGTTCTCAAAACGTGTTTTGCCCAACGTTTTTAAATAGCGATTTTTATGTTAAGTTCCTAAGATTTGTTAATTTTAGTCCTTAATTTTTTGTTAGAGATTAAATTCAAGACTAAACCCATTTTTTTTTTTGTAAAATTTTAAAAATCTGAGATAAAAATTGAATAATTTTTTTAAGGACTAAACCTAAAAAATTATAATTTATGGGACTAAAAATATATTTTATCCTTAAATTTAATATGTTTGTTTTAAAAAAAATCTTCTTTATAGTTGGCCCCTGCATAAATTTTTTTCGAGCTTCGCCACTGATTTCACGGACACTCGCGGATACGTACCCATAAAGTATCATAATTAATTATTTTACACAAATATACTTCACATATACGTATGCTAGAATCTCTCAAAAAAGAATATATGTATGCTAGAAAAGATGAAGGGTAAAAAAGTGAAACAATGTTGTAAAAATTTAGTAAAGATATGTATGGTTCAATTTTAGATATGCATCATTAGAATTGTTTCTCGATTAACCACTTAAAATTTGTGTTGAGTTCTTTTAATAATGTTTCTCTCGACATCCCAACATAAGAAAATATAATGGGGTTTGTAAAAACCTTTACATTTTTTTTATTTTGATCACATGTATTATTTTTTTTAAAATTGTGAATTTTACAATAATATAATAATCAAAAGTAATCAATGTTTATTTTCTTCAAGTATTTTACACACATACGAGTTTTAATATAAATTTTTTGTCAACGTATCTTAGTCATATCATATCTTAAATTTAAAAAAATCCATGTTCTCTTATCGTATCGTACCTGCATCAGTAGTATCCGTATCCGGGCTTCATAGTCATAGAGCATGACAAAATGCAAAGAGGTAAACATTATACTTGATGTCTTATATATTATAAAATTGAAATTTGGTTTATCATATAAAACAACATCTTTTTGTAGAGATTGGTTCAATCAATGATGGACAGATCAAACTTTTTTTTTTGTGTAGATAGACAGATCAAACATTTACCTTGCCGTAATTTGTCATAATCAAATATCAATTCTGATTGAAAAAATATTCACAACAGCAGCATAGAATCGTGTAACTACCGGTTTCCTCAAAAAATAATGTAGTACTATTAACAAATAATAATGCATTCATAAAACAAAAAGGAAATTAACTAATAATATGTGCTAGCATGAGAAGAAAACGAGCAACTAAGAATATTTTATAACGTCTGTTCATCATCAATATTAAAAAAGAAAGAAAATCATATACAAAAGAATTATTGCACAGACAATAATGCAAGGCCATTGACTTTTTTCCATTAAGAAAATATGAAATACAAAAAGTATGGTGAATTCGTGTATATTGCAAGCAAAAGCAACTTATATAGACACCATATTCATAGCACTTTCCAAACTCAATTTTATAATCCATAAAACAACTTATTAATGTTAACAACTCCTCATCACTTCTTCTCCATCATCTCCATAAGTTGTTGAAAATCAACTTTTCCGACCATTAGTTCTCTCATCCACCTTCAACCACGTTTTTTGCCTTTCTCTTTTTCCTATAATCTCTCCAACTTCTAAATTGGATCACAACCTTCATCACAAGTTTTCCCTTATTCCATTCCAACCTTAACAACAACTACATCATCCAACTTTGATCCAATCTTTTCAGATGTTCATTAATATCTTAATCCCACAATTAAATACCTCATCTTTCTAGCTAAATCTACAAACCTGGGTCCTTTCTTTCTTTCCATACCTTAGAAACAAATTTATAAAAACCATCCAATTATGTAACTGTACTCTTTGAACCTTAAAACTCTCAAAACAAAAAAAAACCAAAAAAATATATTTTCTTCTTGCATTTAGAAAATTATGTAGTGTTGCTAAAAATATTCACTATTTACATCCAACTATCTTTTTATTCTAGTTTTTTTTAAGAAACAAAAAAAAAATGCCGGAATCAGAGTCAGGGACACCCACGGCTGCGTCGGTGCCGGCGACACCGGATACTCCGGGGGGGCCATTATTCTCATCTATAAGAATTGATTCACTTGATCAACGTGAGTCATTTGCAATGGGGAGGTGCAACATGTGTATGCCTGGTGGTAAAAGCAATAGTTGCATCGCTAATTTCTCTGCTGGAGTTCGAGTTCCAAGTGTCTCTCTCACTCAGAAGGTAAACATCTCTTCCTGTGTATTTTGGTCAACGATTTATGGTGGTTTTTTTTTTTTTTT
>Ga0228711_1010898_pt1 | contig 11779 bp, 3 predicted proteins | sample MedpolnodulmetaG_2_FD_177996 | JGI IMG/M metagenome (GOLD analysis project Ga0228711, IMG submission 177996) | Root nodule microbial communities from Medicago polymorpha collected in Santa Monica, California, United States - brown nodules | ecosystem: Host-associated > Plants > Roots > Nodule...
TTTAAAAAATTTATATTTTTTTTTTTTTTTTTTTTTGTTTTTTTAGTTTTTTTTTTAAATTTTTATATTTTTTTTCTTTTTTTTTTTTGTGTTTTTTTTTTTTTTTTCCATCTTTAAGATATGTTTGATTGGAGGAGAATGGATATGAGATTGGGAAGGCAGAATATCCAAATTACTCCAAAATTAATTGTCTCCCTCTAAAATGGAAGGATTTTGAAGAGATGATGTTTGCTCTATAAGTAACGGTTAGTAACTAACTCTATTATCTAGTTAACTAACTCTCTAGCTTAGTTAACTAATCAACATTGAATTAAACATAATACACCACCTAATTCATGTTGGATAGAACTTTCATACCCATCATACTCTTCAGCTCATCAAATCTGCCTGTCTTCAATGGTTTGGTGAGTATGTCAGCTAATTGCAATACCGTCTTGCAATATGTAACAGTCCAATTTTCACTAGATTTATTTTAATTGTTTTGTGTGTGATTAATTATGCCTATATGTGATTAATTGCCTACGTGTGTATTTTAATAGGTTTTCAGTATTAGAAAGGTATTTTGGTCACTTTGTGAGTAAGGGTAAATTAGTGATTATGGTGAGGATTATTTTTAGCGTGTCGAGTGAGAACCATTATTTATTAAGTTACTAGTGGGTAGTAGTAATTTATTTTATAACTAGTAAGTGATCGTTATTATTATTTTAACCGTTAGTAGAGAGAAACTTTGGGGGTTGGTTTATTAATGTTGTGAGCCTATTAGGACACTAAGAGGGTTAAGCCCAAAGTGTAGAGACTATATAAGTATTAGTCATTAAAGAAAGTAGGGTTGTATAATCATTCTACAAGTTTGAGAAGAGGGAGAAAGAGAAAGGGGGCAAGAGGAAGAAAGAAGGGTTAGAGAGAAGGATTAAAGAACCCATAAGAGCTCAATTGAAGCTTGAGCTAGGTTTGTGGCTTACTGAGGTAAGGGGGTTAGATTTCATTCATAATCTCTTTGTATAATTTTTTTTCTACTTCTACCCATAAGTGCTTATTGTATAAAGTGATTATTATGATTTTAATTGATGAAATTCGTGCTTATGTTTTGATGCAAAGTTTAAGTATGTGAATTTGATGTTAATTAAGTTGTTGATGATAAATTTACATGCTCAAGTTATGTACATATGTATACTTTTGTTTTTGCTCAAAATTGGTGAAGTATAATGTTGTTGTTGATGAATTCACTTCTGATTGTTGTTGTTGTTGTTATGAGATGTTGTTGTTGATGATTGAAGCTTTGGGTAATCATAATCATAAAGCTTGTTGTGCAATTGTGTTGTTCTTGAGGAATTTTATAAGAATGGGTCAAATGGTGATTTTTGTTAAAATGATGTTTTGGTTCAAGTTTTATATGGTTTTGAGTCTCTTTTGGTGTTTATAAACGCTTGAACAAACCATGTGATCAAATTTGGGCTTAGGGGATTCAAAATTGGGATTTTGGGGTGAAAATGAGGTTTTTCACGACAGCAACCTGTCATTACTCGCCATGGCGAGTGATTTTACTCGCGAGGCGAGCTGCACAGTGATAACATCTCCTGTTTCGCGTTCTTGCGTCTTTTTCACATGTTTCTGTTTTGAATTGGCCTTTGGTATAAACATGAAAGTTTTAGATAATTGTATCAGCTTTCCAAATGAATTTTATATTTTGAGTTATGATGAAAACACTCCAAGTAGGTCTTGAAGAAATTTCAAGTAAACTTAGCATGACTATTTCCAAGTCAACCCAAAACTTATGGAATGTTTCGAAACTTCAAAACTTGAGTATTAGGAGTTTAATTAAGAGGTTTAAGAGTATTTAACCTATGTCTTGTTGAATCTAACTTGGTTTTGTTTTGAAAATGATTTGGTTTTGCAATATAGAAGAAATGATACGAACGAACTTGTCGTAACTTTATGATTTTGATGATTTTGTCGTAGTCGGCCGGTGAAACGCACATGTATATCTAACTACACTCATATGTGATCTAAGTGTATACATAGTCGAGACCCTAGAGTTTATTTACTTGGTTTTGGTTCATTTGTCTCAATTGTTTTAAAGTTGTAAAATGAGAGACGAACTTTGTCGAAAATGGTCGTCAAGGCCGATTACTTTGCAAACCTTTCGTGAATATCTTTATATGATCGAATGAAGATATGTGAATGGTTTTTAGGTGGTGAATATGATGTTTATCATAAGGTGATGTATTTTCTCCTTTACTTGGATTGTGAGAAGTCGTATGTTGAACTATGTGAAGAAGTTGATATTGGTGAATGCATATATGTTAATTGATTGAGATGTTGTTGACGAATACATATATGTTAATTGAATTGTGAATGTGGTTGGTGATTGCATATATGTCGAGTGATGGTGAATTGTTGGTGAATGCATATATGCTAAATGATTGGTGATGATATGGTGAATTGTTTGTGTGAACATATGCATTGAGTCGAGTCATATGTTCATGCATACATGACTGATGGTGACAGATGTTTATATCCAAATTGTAAGATAGGTGTGAAATCTTACATACGATGTTTTTGTTGCATCGAAGGTGGCGACCTTGAGGTGATTTGATACCGCATGCATCTAGAAGAGTCTAGAACATTGCATGCATTTGAATGATTGGTGAAACGTGTCATAATTGTATATGTGACTTTGTGGATTGTGCATTAGTGAAATTTGTTGAATGTTGTGATTGGTGTATATGCACATTGGTGGACCTTGTCGATAATTGTAAATAAATGATCCATGCTCTGATTGCTTGTCTTGCTTATTTGTGCTTATACACTTGGTGAATCATTTGATGACAATCATTCTGGTAATAGTAATGACGTGAAATTTGTACATATATGAATGTATATATTTTGCACTGTTTATGTTGATTATGATTGATGTGAAGCTTACCCCCAGTGGTTTTGACCGCCTACCTGTTTATATGAATGGGTAGACAGAGTGCAGGAGTAGTTTGCTTGGTGAGTGCTTGGATAGCGGGAGCTATCTCCGTTATCGTTTTCCTTTGAGTCATAGAGTAGGCTCTGATCTAGGATATCTGTCCTTATGATTATTCTAGATTGGTTATGTTGGATTTATGTTGTTGAGTTTTGCCCCTATGGCGGAACTTGGAGATTTTTATGATGATGTGTATTGATCTTATGACATGCATATTTTGAAGATGTATGACTTTTATCCGCTGCGACTGTTGAGAAATTTTATATATGCATGTTATTTGAATTTGATGTGTAGACGTGGCGTTTATTTCTTGAATATTTATATTATTCGTGTGTATTATCGCTTTAATAGAAATAGGGCGTTACACAATACTTCACTTGATCATGCATGAAATGGAATATTCTTTCTATGTATTTACTCCTACCATGCTAAAATGGAAAGATTTTGAAGAGAGGATGTTTGTTTAAATTTAGACTTAAATAGCCTTATAATTAATGAGATTTTAAACATTTAAAGGGTAAAAAAATGTAATTTTATTCTTTTATAAATTAAAACTCGTCCATTCTCTCATTGAATTCTTCCCCCCCTCTCCCTTTCCCTCCATTAAGACAATTTATAGTGTTTAAAATCACTATCAAATATATTGTTATAAAGTATCGTTGAACTACGCCCCGTCTAAGAAATAAGAGTGATAATATGTCATATCGATAGACATAGGCTTATAACAACTCAAACCCCATTTTATCTAATAACAACTCTCAATTCCTTAGGTAGTTAATTACTAATAAACTAAATATGTTCATGGCCAAATCTCAAATTCCAATTGTTACTATATATCTTCCAATGGAGAAGCATTCCCAAAATCATCACAACAACAACCATTTATTGAAAAGAATTTAAGAACAAAAGATTAAGGCTAAATAAAAGAACTCAATTGCATGAATATATAACGAGAATAAAATCAAATGATAGTTTCAAGAAGGTTTGTATCCTACTTACAAGAAATGTAGTTGCTTATATTCCTGGAAATCAAAACAAAGGTAAAGGTGCAATTACAAATATGGAGACCCATTGATTCTTATACCCTTGTTTCCAAGGTTGAATCTTCAATTTCTTGTGTTCCCTAGTGTTTTTTCCATATTTTCCAACCTCCCAAAGTCCACAAATAAACTAAAAATCACATTTTTGTTTTCCACTTAAAAATCCAATATGGCAGAATTGGATAGATATTTTTGTGTTCCCTCCTAGTGTTAGTCAACTTTCTCGCACTGCAAGCTCAACTGAACAAAATCTTTTTAAGCCTTTTGTAGTTTGAAACGACTACAGTGTCTTCACGAAAGTTGTATATGTAAAACTTAAATTTTATTTTAGTTATATGACTCCATTTGGATACGTATATAACTCTAGATGTGATTAAAATATCACACATGATACATGTTGTTTGATCACTAAATAAATATTAGATGAATCATTATTCCATATCCAAAAGTCTACACCTTTTGAGAAGACCAACCTCTCTAAAGTCTGGAGGAGCACTCCTAAAGTCACAAGCTCCCGTTAAAACAAATCTGTTCTCCACTTAACATCTCAAAACCACTCAAATCCCTCTCTCACTATCATTTCAATCACTTTAACTTCTTTGCGAATCGAAACTTGAAACAACATGGAGAAACAAATCCTTAGAGAAATAATACTCAACCAGGGGTCATTCAAAATTTTTGTAGACCGGCCATAACTAGCCTTCTGAGAGATACTATCGTAGAACCAATTAGTAGACTTTGATTGGCATGTTCCTAATAAGGTGAGATACTCTTCAACCCACCGCTTGCCTACCACGTTGATCCCACTGAGACCTTGTCACATATCTTACTCCAATGATGTCTTTCCATAAAGTCTCACCTCCTCTAATCAACCACCAACATCACTTCCCAAAAAGGATAAGATTAACCAATCTTAGAACTATGATACCCAACCCTCCTTCACTTTCAGACTTACAAACATATGACCGTCGAAATCAGGAAATCTTTCTCATCCCTTTAAACCCTCCCTACAAAAACCAACATGGAATCCTCACAACCCGTCTCCAAACACTATTTGATGTTTTCATAAATGAATTGAAACAATTGAGAAATAGTTTAAAAGAACCACTCTCCCACACAAACTGACAAACCTATTACTCCCAGAGCTTAGACGGGTTACTAGGGTATCCAATAAATGTTTTCAAGTAGCCGCTCTCCTAGAATTAGCCTCAACTAAAAGACTCGTGTACTTAAAAGAAATGAGTTAATACCACAACGGAGAAAATTTGCAGACAAGACGAGGAAAAACGCATCAACGTTAATTCTTGTGACATAACTCTTAGAAAAAAATAATTTGAAGACCTGAGGCAAGCTCGAAACACCTTAAGATAGTCTTAATAGTCTAAAGGTTCTCCATCATATTTGTTCCTATAAAGAGAGTATCATCAACATATTAAAGGTGTTTCACAAACACCCTAAACTCTCAACTTTAAAACTTGTAAACATATCCAAGCACACCATTTATCATCAAAACCAAATCTCTTCCAGTAGATACTCCAAAAAACTCTAGCTCACCGTTTCATAAGCTTTCTCGAAGTCCACTTTGAAAAATTTGGCAATGATGTTTAATTTTTTTTGGCCAGTTCCACAACCTCAATGATCGCCACCACTTTGTCTACCAATTACCTACCTTCCAGAAAAAGCTAACTGATTGGACGAGATAATTTTATCCTTCATTGAGGCCAACCTTGAAGTCAACACTTTAACAATCAGCTTATTTAATGAATATAGAAGAGAGATATGAGGAAACTCCCCAAGAGACTGATGGGATTCAACTTGAGGGATTAATGCCACAAAATAAGAGGAGAAGCTTCTAGGGAGTGAGCGTTAAAGAAAAATTGCTGGAAGGAACGCCTGCTTACTCTCAGAAGTTAAAATCATCTAGTCCTGGACTTTTATTACCATCATTATTGCTCACCGCCTATGGTAAAACATAATAGTTAGAGAAAAAAAATATTGAATTGTTTTTCGAGAGGGACTAAACCAAAAATTTTGGTACATTTAAAGTAACTAAAAACATATTTAACTCTAAAAGTTATATTATTTCATTTGTATTTTTCGTTGTTCAACAAGTGCAATACATGATAAAAAGTTTTCGGTGTCTTAGAAGTTTGTCTAGTATTGTTCCGCCTAATACCCACCATTTTAGAAATCAAACAAACCCCTAGAGCAGTCAAAATTCTTTAATTGTGTAACGGCTGGTTTGTCTAAGTATATGTGATTACTCCAATATATAGTTTATATGGACCTATTTGGGTCGATTTGATGATATTGGCTCGAGACAAATTTCGTTTTCAAGTTCGATTCTCCTCGGTGCCGATTTCAGTAGGCTAGCTTGACTTTTAAGAAAAAAAATATAATTTCTATGCTTTTGCTATTAAATGTAATTCAATACATCTGTAAATGTAAACGTAAGGGAAGTTGTAAGAATGCATTTCAGTCATAAAATATATCCAACCAATCTCATACAATCGTGTGCTTTATGGCCTCTTTATCGGATATATCTAAAGGAGTGATCATGTAGTTTATCATATTAGTAACCCAGATACTAATTAACATTTCTCTAATTAAAAAGTTGTCATATTTTGCTTTAAAACAAGCCTCTTTTCTTTAACTTTGACTAATTAGTATAAGTGTAATTTATCTATATATACTTTCTTCCATAAATACAGCTTAAAAATCAAACTGTTGGCGCTGCTCCATTATTTATCTATGGCCAATTGATTATCTAGCTAGTGTGCTATTCAAAAGCTTTCTCAGGTGATGAATCTTCCACGTTAAAGGAAGGAAAGTCTATGTGATTATATTATGTTGTACTTTGAACTTTATGAAAGATTAATGTGTGAGATGTCAGAGATAAGATGAGAGAGGGACCTTAAAAAAAATGAGAGGGTAATTATAAAAAAAAAGATGACAGAAGGTAATATAGAATAGAGATGGTGAGGAAGTCACCCATCTTTTGGTAATTTTAAATTAATCCAACAACTCAATGATTAAATTTAGGTATCCATAATCAAAACTCATTTAAAATTTGATTTTACTTTTAAATAAATAAATACAAAATTATAACATGACACTAAATAATTGGATAAACGATACATACTCAATCAAACTCAAAGGAAACCAATGTATTCACCTGGCTTGATTCATGATCGAGTATTTTGAGTTAGATACATTTTTATTTTTAGTTTAATTAGGAAAACATTTAACAAACATTTTTAAAATCGAAAATGATTTTTTATCCTATAAACTTAACCAACTCTAATAGGTTATGAGATCATGTATTCGAGGTCAGCATCATACCTCCAAAATTAAAGGGAGAAAATAGAATTGACATTAATTTTGTTTGCTTTCTTAGGTGCCAAAAGGTCACCTTATACAGCAAGATACACATAACAAAATTATCCTACTAAGCCAATAGCCAAGTGACAGTGCATAAATGTAACAACGTAAAGTTCAATCACTTTATAAGTCAGTTCAACCGATCTTAAAAGTGACAGAGGAAGTTAACTCTAATTGAAAAATATCGAATAGAAGTTAACTCTAGCAGAGTTAAGGAAAGAAGAGCAATTTTCATAAAATAAACTATTACTGAGTTTTGGGCTTAAACATGGTCTTTCATCCATAGGGGGCTTTTGCTTATGACTATTACTTTTTCCACCCCGTGCCTTACTAGCGCGCCTTGTAAATCTTTCAAAAATGCTCTTAAGCAATTCAGATTTTAAAATCCGAAATGTGTTTTTCCTTTGTTATAGGGTGAAAAAAAATGAGTTCTTCACCAATTCAGATTTTATAATCCGAAAACCTCAAAAAATAGGGCGCGCTACTTGATTTTTTCGGATTATATAATCTAAACACCCTTTTTTCAAGGGAAAAACAATTCAGATTATATAATCCGAAATATATCAGCACAAATTCTAAACATGTTTGTAACATGGATAGTCATTTTTTGGACAATATTAATCTTCCTAACATTCATCCTTCTGTTTTAGGTCATTGTTAGCGGTTCTTAGTCAAAAATCGGGTTTTTGGGCTACGTGATCGGATTACTCCAAAAGTTTCCCAGAAAATCAGAAGAAAAAAAAATCAATGATCAAGACTCCCTTAGAAGAAACTTCTTATGGGACTCCTACCCTCAAAATCCAAAATTTCATCGATCAGACTTATTTTTAATTTTTTTTAATTTTTCATATTCTCAGAAAAATCCGAAAAAATTTGCATTAGTTTTATTTGATTTTTAGAATTTTTTGGTGGTATTTTTATGATTTTATTTGATAGGTTTTTAGCCTTTTTTAATTTATTTTTTGTTATTTTTTAAAGCAAAATTCAAAACTGCTGAAATGTGAGAGCTTCTGATTGCTGATTATATATAAGCAGAGTTCAGATTATAAAATCCAAATTAGTGAAAAATAAATTCATATTTTAAAATCCGAATTGCACAAGGACATTTTTGAAAAATTTACAGAACGCTAATAATGCATGGGATCAGGCATGGATCCACTTGTAGTGGATTGGGGGCAACTGCCCCCACTAATTTATCCGTGTTACTTGTTAAATCTTTGCTATTTTAGCTATTGCCCCCATGAATTGAAAATTTATATAATTAAAAGAGTTTCTCTCATAAATTTTATAAAATCAAATGTGTAAATGCATTTGAGATAAAAAAAAATTAAATGATATTTACCATACTTTTTAAATATAAAGGCATATAAATAACAACTTTAATTTGTAGATGTTAAGGAGACATTAATATTTCTAATATATAATATTATAATTTCAAGTATTTTGCCAAACAATAATGATGTTATTATTTTATCACGTTGCATTGCTAAAAAATTTATATAAATATCTATTGTATAAACCCTTGCCCCCGTAAGTAGAAATTTCTGGATCCGTCAGTGCATTGGATGGGAAAAGTCATAGTCTTTGCTTATTCTTGTGGGCTTCACTTTACTCAACCTGGTACTCTCACATGGTTGGGAATCAATGTTTTGGTTAAGAGTTGTATCACTAATGTTATGCGGTAATGTGTCAACTTTTAATATTGTTCTTCAATTAAAATTGGGGTCATTCGTAAATAAAAATTTGGGTTATGAGTCTTGTAAGCATAGCTCGGTTGATAAAGGCATTACGATATGCAAGATGTAGGATTCAAGTTTCGGATTCCCCACTTATTCATCCACCTTAATAGAGAGAATTTATATCCACTAAACTACTTGACCAAAAAAATAAATTGGGTCATGCTACGGGCACTTGTTAAGACGTCCAATAAAGAAATAATTGATAAATTTTCGATAAAAAATGCTAGTAATTTCTTAAGTTTCAAGACGTTGAATGCACCATTCCAAAAAATATAACTTATTTTTTAACTTCTAGGTAGAAAATGATAAATCTCTTAGCATTTCCCTTCTAATTTAACAAAGTAAGTAAACACAAATAATAAAAAGCTGCATGACATTTGATATGTTGAGACCAAGTTTAAATCCGCAATTTCCCTTTTCTCATCACCTTGTGTGAGTGAGTTTTGCAGCTACTTTTTTGTGTGTGGGTGTGACTGGACATCCTCTATGCGTAACTGTAGAGACTCGGATAGGATCTCTGTGGGTGGCAAAACTCTCCCTCAAAAAATTTAATACTGCTACATTACTATGACTTAATTCAAACTAAAAATCTCTTGTTAAGTTGAAAGAGACTCTTCATTATCTTATCCAAAATCAATGGATTGTTGGTGGAGTGGAAGTATAACCTCCCAAACTCCCCAGGAGGAGAATCTTGGAACCCAGTTTTCAATCCTTAAATTGTTAACAAAATGCTTAGATAATTATTCTGCATACCTCCTTTCCGAGTCCTTAACTTGCAACCAAATTCAAAAAAGTTAATAGATAAATAATATACTCTTCGTCCCATATGATTTGATACTATTTTACTTTTACACATGCAAATGTAGAACTTTAGCCATTAATATTCTTAATCATCCATTATCAACAATTAAAAAAATTGATATTTTCAAAATATTCATTGAGATAAATTGAACACATTTTATATATATACTAACATTTTTATGGTGAACATAATTTATGTGATTAGTGCATGATCAAATTGTGTCAATTAATATAGGACGGAGTGAGTATTAATTAGTTTCTTCAATTTTAGTAGGAACAGAAAGAGCATATACAACTGAAGTCTTAGGTTGTGATTATTTAAGAAATAATGCTCATGAACATGTGTTAAGATTTGCTTATGAACATTTGTGTTTACGGTAAATAGCATAATAGAAATTATGATTAGTCTAAAAATGAGAAACACATTTCCATGTTGCAGGGCACCAAGGACATGTAATAGTAAATTTAAGCTGACCAATATTGGGAATTTCAATTTGCTAAACGTTTTATAGAGACATTCCTAACAACAGTAGACAATTATGAGCACAAATTATAGTCAATATTTGTAACATTGTTAAAGTACAAAGTGAAAAGAATTAATGCTTGTGTATGTCTCTTATTGTACCTAAGGTTAAGAAATTCAAGTTCAGTATAGGTGTAGCAGAACCTAAGATTGGCTCCCAGATATCTGAAGTCACTACAATTCCAGGCCAATGGAATAAGTTTGTGAAAGAGTATGTTTCATGTCGACTATGTTTCATATTGGCTGATAAGTGGACAGCCACTCGAGCATAGCGTAGCAAGAGTATTTTTCCCGTTGATTCGTATGTTGGGTTATGATTAGGAGAGTTGGATTGGGTTGCATCTCTCCTTTGTAATCTGGTCTGTAGTAGTTAAGCACTAAATCATAGTGACATAGTCTGTAACCCTAATAAAAAACTACAACAACTGCTATGTTGTCGGAGATGTAGGCATGATTTACCAAACTATGTGACCAATATCTTGTGTTTTGTCAACCTTTTATTTATCTATTTACTTTAGAACTGGTTTCGCAACTCTACAACTACATGCTACATGTAATTTATCTACTATTTTACTTCCTTCCTTCACATTCACAAATGTGGATGTTGCAAGGTAAGTAAAGGCTTGTGTATTTTGTCAGGAAGACAACTAATTTTGGTCTGCAATTTTGATGGTATACTAGAGCTGCTGCTTAATTCTAATGTCTAATATTTTATGTTGTTGCATCTTTTTCCATGACACTAAACACAAGAGGAAAAGCTTCCAGATATGATCTTATATACAACTCTTCTTTTATGGCAAAGTCTCTTCCAGGAATAAAGGTCGAATTGCTCACAATCTTGCAAAAAATGTTCAATTGCATCACCGATTGACTGCTTTTCTGGCTTGTTTCTTACATATTAACAATTTTTTAAAATTCCACGGCTTAGTACATTGTTGTACGTGCTGTGATGCAGAAAGTCGTGATACTGTTGCATTAGGGGAGAAACTTCGTGAACAAGTTGAGGAGAGGCTTGAGTTTTATTAACATAGATGTCATGAAATCTGCTATTGTTGTTGCCTTATTGGTTAGTCTTTGATATTGTAGAGAATTCAGTCAAATGCGGTTGGTGCAGCTTTAATCTCGGTCGCCTTGAAATTTTAGGAACATAAAAAACTGTTATGGCACGGTCCAGATAGTAGTAGTAGACCTTAATTTAAAACCCTATGTGATTAATTTGGATGATAGGATTTTTCTGCTTTTCATACTCTATCAGTTAGGATTTTTTACTATATTAACATGAATTTTTCTTTTGCTAGCGAGTTTTTGCATCATTGTGTTTTTT
>Ga0228711_1010900_pt1 | contig 11778 bp, 9 predicted proteins | sample MedpolnodulmetaG_2_FD_177996 | JGI IMG/M metagenome (GOLD analysis project Ga0228711, IMG submission 177996) | Root nodule microbial communities from Medicago polymorpha collected in Santa Monica, California, United States - brown nodules | ecosystem: Host-associated > Plants > Roots > Nodule...
TTTGTCTTGTTGTAGAGACAAAGATTGCAGAGATGGTGGTTGCAGAGTTCGTGGCCGTACACTTCGTACATTGTCCTTTGTCAACTCTGGTGAAGTAGCTTCTGACGAGATATGCTTCTGATGACCATTGCTTCTGATGACCTTGCTTCTGATGACGTGTCTTCAGGAGCTCTTCTTCAGACCCGTTTCTTCAGATGCACTTCTTCAGACGCATTTCTTCAGATGCATTCTTCCAGATGCTTCTAAGCTTCAAATAAAATTCCTTTGCTCTTGAACTTGTTCAATCAGAATCTTTATGAATAGTACTTTGATTATGGATCCTGTACACTTGAACAAATTGTTTAGCAAGTCCAATTAATGATTTTTAATACCTTGTTATTATCAAAACTCAATAGGTGATATTGTGAAACACCCTTTGTTCCAACACACTCAAATGCCTTGTGACCCGCTTTCCCACATATATAGCAACTATCACCCTTCTTGCAATCATTAGCAAAATGACCCAATGTGCCACACTTAAAGCACCTAACATCAGCCGCATTCGACTTATAGCCTCCACCAACTTCTTTCTTCTTTCCTTTATCCTTGTTATACGGTTTCCCAAATCCATGACTCTTCCCTTTCTTATCATGCTGAGCCTTGTAATGGTTAGCTCTAGCCCTTCCAGCGTCATCAAACATACGACACTTGTGCACCAGAGTATCGAACTCTCTAGTCTCCTGAACACACATATACTGATAGATATCCGGCCTAAGCCCACTTTCAAACTTCACACACTTCGAGATCATGGCATCCTCAACATTAATGTATGGACAAAACCTCGAAAGCTCCTCAAACTTAGCAGCGTACTCAGCCACAGAAGAACTCCCTTGCTTCAAGTTCAAGAACTCCACTTCCTTCCTAGTCCTTAAATCCTCAGGAATATACTTCCTCAAAAACTAAGCCTTGAACCTTGCCCAAGTCACGGCCTCTCCACCGATCTCAAGTCTCCCCTTAGCATTCGTCCACCAATACTCCGCCTCCTCAGCAAGCATGTGGGTAGCCAACTTGACCTTCTGATCATCACCAGTCACCATAGAACGGAAGATCCTCTCTATGCCTTGCACCCATGTTTGAGCTCCCTCCGAGTCAAACCTTCCCTTGAACGTTGGCGGATTGTTTCGCAAGAAACGATCGAGCCTCCGCTCCTCAGCTTTTCCCTCATTCCGACGACCAATCGCCGCCTACTCATTAGGCTGAGCCAAAACCTGGGCCATTGCAGCCAAAGCCTGTACAATCGCCACATCATCTCTGCCACCAGCCATCTCACTTCTACACGAAACCAACCAACAGATAAGAACAACAGCACAACAAAACAAGTACTAACGGTAATCCAATACCATTCATGTACAAACAGGACATTCAACGAATACTAGTCCGAACAAGACTGACCACGACTCTGATACCAACTTGTAACGCCCTATTTCTATTAATGCGATAAAACACGCGAATAAAGCATATATTCAAGAAATAGACGCTACGTCATCAACAATTAACAATATGTTAGAATACATATATAATTCTCAACAGTAGCAGCGGATATAAAATTATACATCTCCAAGTATACATGCCATGAGGTCAATATACATCATCATATAAAATCTCTAAATCCCGACATATGGGTCAAATCTCAATAACAACAAAATCCAACAAAACGATAAAGACCGACGTCCTAATCAGAGCCTAATCTAAGACTCCAAGAAACGATAATGGAGATTAGCTCCCTCTATCCAAGCACTCACCAAAAGCAAACTACTCCTGCACTCCGTCTACCCATTGATACAAACAGGTAGGCGGTCAAAACCACTGGGAGTAAGCTTCACATCAATCATAATCAACATAACAATTTGACATAAATGAATCAAGTAGGTCTCAATTAATTATCAGGAGCAATTAACTTTCATATACATATACACACAACAATTATAATGTCACAAGTATATATATATATTCATCATACACACCTACCAACAACAACCATCATTCACATACATCACTTAAGAGTCATGCATTATGATATGCGCCTATATACGACACATATATGCATGTAGTACCATATCTCCGACAACTAGATGTCAGCCGAAGTACACCTCATCTTACGATTCAACTATGTAAAAGTACACCTCCTTTTAAATTTCTCATATGACTCAATATGATTTATGATGCATGGACATACAAGCAAAGACCCAATAATGCACAACTTTCAACATATACATCCATCAACAACAATGTAAAAGTACACCTCCATTTACATTGATCAACTCCTACAACAATTGAATTATCAAGGATTTACGTCCACACAATCAACAATTCACAATTCAAATAAGAGTCCTTGCCATATTATCAACAAACATCAACATCAATTGTCATATATACATTAATCAACATTAATTACATAATATGGCTCAACAACTTCATACACTTTCTCACAATTCAAGCAAAGGAGAAAATACAACATTTTATGATATCATCATATTCAACACCTAACAATCATCCACATATCTTCATTTAATCATATAAGGTCATTCACCAAAGATTTATAAGGTAATCGGCTTTAAGGAATCATTTTCGACAAAGTTCGTTTCTCATCTTATAACTTTAAAATAATTGAGACAATTGAACCAAAACCAAGTAAATAAAGTCTAGGGCCTCGACAATGTATACACTTAGATCACATATTACTGTAGTTGAATATACATTTGCGTTTCACCGGCCGACTATGACAAAATCATCAAAATCGCAAAGTTACGACAAGTTCGTATCATTTCTCCCATATTGCAAAACCAATTCATTTTCAAAACAAAACCAAGTTAGATCCATCACAACATAAGTTAAATACTCTTAAACACCTTAATTGAACCCCTTAACACTCAAGTTTTGAAGTTTGGAAACCAACCATAAGTTTTGGGTTGACATGGAAATGGTCATGCTAAGTTTACTTGAAATTTCTCCAAGACCTATTTGGAGTGTTTTCATCATAACTCAAAATATAAAAATCATTTTGATGTCAAACCAAAGCCATTGGAAGGCTAATTCAATTATCTAAAACTTTCATGTTTACACTAAAGGCCAATTCAAAACAAAAATATGTGAAAAAGACACCAGAACGCGAAACAGGGGATGTTGTCACTATGCAGCTCGCCTCGCGAGCAAATCACTCGCCATGGCGAGTTATGACAGGTTGCTGTCGTGAAAAACCCATTTTTCACCCCAAAATCCCAATTTTGAATCCCCTAAGCCCAAATTTGATCCCATGGTTTGTCCAAACGTTTATAAACACCAAAAGAGACTCAGAGCCATATAAAACTTGAACCAAAATATCCTTTTAACAAAAATCACCATTTGACCCATTTTTATAAAATCCCTCAAGAACAACACAATTGCACAACAAGCTCTATGATTATGATTACCTAAAGCTTCAATCATCAACAACAACATCTCATAACAACAACAACAACAATCAGAAGTGAATTCATCAACAATTCATCAACAACAACATTATACTTCACCAATTTTGAGCAAAAACACAAGTATACATATATACATAACTTGAGCATGTAAATTCATCATCAACAACTTAATTAACATCAAATTCACATACCCAAACATTTCATCAAAACATAAGCACAAATTTCATCAATTAAAATCATAATAATCACTTTATAAAAATAAGCAGTTATGGGTAGAAGTAGAAAAGAAATTATAAAAAGAGATTATGAATGAAATCTAACCTCCTTACCTCAATAAGCAACAAACCTAGCACAAGCTTCAATTGAGCTCCTATGGGTTCTTCAATCCTTCTCTCTAACCCTTCTTTCTTCCTCTTGCCCCCTTTCTCTTTCTCCCTCTTCTCAAACTTGTAGAATGTTTATACAACCCTACTTTCTTTAATGGCTAATACTTATATAGCCTCTACACTTTGGGCTTAACCCTCTTAGTGTCCTAATGAGCTCACAACATTAATAAACCAACCCCCAAAGTTTCTGTCTACTAACGGTTAAAATAATAATAACGATCACTTACCGGTTATAAAATAAATCACTACTACCCATTAGTAACTTAATAAATAATGGTTCTCACTCGAAACGCTAAAAATAATCCTCACCATAATTACTAATTTACCCTTACTCACAAAATGACCAAAATACCCTTCTAATACCGAAAACCTATTAAAATACACACGTAGGCAATTAATCACATATAAGCATAATTAATCACACACAAAACAATTAAAATTAAATCTCGAGAAATCGGGCTGTTACAGACAACAACAATGCAAATATATGTAACAATTGGCCAGGGTCTAGGCCGTTCAACAACCTACATCATCTGGTTGTTGAGAAGTTTTTGACTTAGTAAGTTTGGATTATGATTTCACAATACAGTGTTAGAGTAACTTATTATTTCACAATCTGATTTGATTATTTTTGACCATGTTTCTTGAATAGTTGTCGTTACCTTAACACTTCTCAAGCTTAGAGTCAAAACTTCAGTCAGAACTTAAGTCAGGGTTCGGCTTCCTCTCAACGTACTTCGTACAACAATTTTTCCAATCTGTCTCAAGTTAGGCCAATTACTGAATTTAGAAACTTAATGAAGATCTGCTTTTTTTATGCACAAACATACTTAGAGTTTTTTTACGCACAAATTAAAAATACATACTGCATTATTCTTTATTTCATGTGCATAATTTATGTTAGGATACATACTGCATCACTATTGGGAAAACAACTAAATTCAATCATAACTAGTTTGGATTGTATTATGAGAGTTGCACCAAAGCAAATGGTGCTAGCCATAGATGTACATGCGGGAGTGATGTTTTATTTCCATTTGTTTCAACAATGTTAATTGGTCAACGGGATACATATAATCCACATGCATGCATTTTTCTAGACTTTATAGGTAGATAATAGGAAAACAAACTACAAGTCATGGTACATTTTATTTAGCTTAAAATCAGTTATGTACCTTCATTTTCTAAATTATATGTAACTATATTCGCATACATCTTATCCATGTTAATATGCATTAGACTAATATTGCAGTTATTTCTCTATATAGCATTTCCCAAACGAGGTGTCAAAAACAATTCTGAAAGAAAAACGCAAAACAATCACCCGCATTGATGACCAGACACAGAGAAAATATAAGTGTCGTCTCATTACCGCCGAAAGAGCAAGCTATGAAAAATACTTGGGTGGGAAGTGGTTCAGTTTCTGCAGAGAATGTGTGATGGAAGAAGGTAGTAAGATCATTTATTTTTGCTTCTGAACTATTTGACCTTCTACTATTTTTGTGTATCGCTTAGACTGTAATCGTAAACTATCTTAACCTTGGGATGTCATTTGTTTTGTTCATTTTGTCTGATGTAAATATTGACAAAAATTCCTTTTTGGTTAGTCTATGACACTAGCAGTCTCTTTTATAAACCTAACTATTATGTAACGTTAATCTGCACATTGTTAGTTCCTTCATTAGTTCCAATTAGTATCATGTTAATTATAATGTTGTATTCCTAGTCTCTTGAACAAAATAGAACATGCTCTTTTCCTCCAGCAAATCTAAATAATGCTTTGTATCTAAATAATGCTTTGGTAAAAATATTAAGGTTTAATTTCTACACAAGACGACTAAGAAGCTTTAAGTGTAATGAAGCTTCGGATTGAGGACTATTACTGTAAAAATACTTCCAAAACAAATTAGTACTATTGCTTGCTTGGCTCCATTCGTAAAGTTATATATATATATATATATATATATGTGTGTGTGTGTCAAATATTACGTTTGGTCCTTTTAGTTTGATAGAATTTTCAAGTTACTCTTTTAAGTTTCAAAAGTTTCAAATAGATCCTTTTAGTTTGACAGAATTCCCAAGTTAGTCCTTTAAGTTTCAAAAGTTTCAAATATGTCATTTTAGTTGATAAACTATTTCACCTTTACCCATACTGTCAGTTAATAATAAATTGATGCTAATGTAGCCGTTAAGTTGTTGACTTGGATCAAAACCCTGCATTTTAAAAGCTCCATGGTGTCAAAATGTTACGTTTAATGGTCCAAATATCATTTTAGCACTATAAATATCGTTTAATAGTGCTAACAAACATTTGTTGTTGTAAATAGTTGCCTTTCTAGCACTATAAATGATCATTTATGACCATTAAACGTAGCATTTTGACACCCTGGAGCTTTTAAAAGGCAGGATTTTGATCCAAGTCAACAACTTAACGGATACATCAACATCAGTTAAACGAATACTGACAGCAGGGGTAACGGTGAAATATATAGTTTATCAACTAAAAGGACATATTTGAAACTTTTAAAACTTAAAGGACTAACTTGAGAATTCTGTCAAATTAAAAGGGCCTAATTGAAACTTTCAAAATTTAAAGGACTAACTTCAAAATTATGTCAAACTAAATTTAAGGACCAAAAGTGGTATATATATAGGTTTGTTAACTTAGACCAACCACCACTACTAGAAAAATTGAGAATAGAAACGGGCGAAATCCGTCTCTAAAACAAGAAATTTATCATACAAAGTTTATCATCAATCCATCTTGTCATTACCAATATAAAATTGTCCAAAATGTAAAATGATCATGATATATGTTTGATCTAACAAAAAATATATAAACAAAAGTAACCAAACTAAAGTTCATCCATCTCGCTGTTACCATTATCACCCTCTCCTTCCTGCTGAATTGAAGAGTTTATAATAGGCATAAAATTCCCACACATTCGCTCCTAGAACTCCATAATAGCAACTTTTCAACGCCAAAGACCACCTACTATTACAAGGTGGAGGTACCGGGGTTCGAACCCCTATCATTACGTCCATTCTAACAATTTTGGTATTTTTGTCAGTTGAGTTAGGACTTATAAGACTACCATGAGACTGTTCTAATTCTCGATTTTATTAAGTGAGATTCATTTAACTATATGATGGGAATGATTGAATGGTGTAGGTTACCCACCAAACATACCTAAAATCCACACAATGAGTCAAAGTACTTCGAATCAGAGCCTTTGCATTATTTAACCTTATTTTTTGGCCTCTTCTCTTTGTTTCCGAGGTAGGACAATTGCCTAACATAAACAAAAAGTCTTGATATGTGAATGCTAAGTAAATGCTGACTTTTCCTTCCTTGGTGAGGTGTGACCAATTGCTTTAAATCTATTCATCTTTCATTTTTTAAAAGGAAAATTGACTTGTATTAATGTAGACACATTGGATGATAAGATGTGTAGAGTCTATTTATCTGTTTAGGGCCTTCTCGTAAGCGTTTCAAGGTATCATACAACTTTGACTTTAGGGCATGCTATGATATTTAATTCTGAGTTGGAAGTGAGACATTTTTTTATACATGATTGAACTGCCTCTCAAATAGAAAATTGTAGAATCGAACTCAAGTGTTACATATATACTCTCCCATTATTATGTTTGTTTGAAACCCATTTTTCTACGTGTTCAATAAAATACAAACATTAAAATAAACATTATTATTAATTTAAACAATTATGTATGAGAAAAGTTGTGCTACTCTTGGAATATAAAAATATAACTTGTTTCATTTTGAGTTTATTTTGAAGGTTAATTTTTATCAAACCCTTTTTGTTAGAATTAACGTTATGCATTCTTGGATGCTTTATGCTTCTCATGGTCTTCCAATAGGTAGTAATCCAAAAAATAAAAATTCCTTCTGCATACCTATCATTGGAAAGTTAAAAAAAAAAAAAAAAACACTCTTGCCATGGAAATCTACTTTGTGAGGTTGGCTGGTCTTGCTTAAATATACTGTCTTTTATACTAGTTTTTTTAACTTCTTTTTATTGCTTTATTGAGTATAATTTTATGGAAAAAGAAGGACACTCTTTTCCTAGTACCACTCTTGTACACATGCCTAGTTTTGTAATTTTGTAAAAAAGGTAGGGGCAAAATTGAGATTTCACATGTCCTTTTCCTCTCACATTCTCAGCCCATCTCTCTTTCGTTCTTCTTCTTTTCCGACACACCAACTACCACCGCCATCATCCTCCTCCATCACCGACCACTACTTCCACCATCGTTCTCATCCTTCCCCTCGTCAGCCACTACCATAGTCGGTGGCCAAGATCTGCATTTCCGGCGACGTCACTGTCACCGATCAAAAATTATAGATACTGGAGAGGAAAAGGAATTCGACGGCGAGTGGACGAGAGAGATGAGAACGGTGAGGACGAAGGTTTGTCGCCGTCGCCGTCGAGAATAGAAGAGAGCCGGTGTAGGTGGAGCAGAGGGGACATCGATGGTTGAGAGAGAGGGGAGAGAAGGCAGACGACGATGGCAGGGGTGAGTTCTATGGACAAGTACGGTAACAATGGTGGCGGTGGTGGTGACATTGGTTTGAGGGGGAGGGGTGTCAGTGAGAAGAAAAGGAAGAGAGAGGATGGGAAGTGATAAATGATGAGGGCTGAATTGTGAGAGAGAGAAGGACACGTGTTACATTTCTATGTGGTGGTACAAATGTGTATGCCACCTTAGGATGTTCATGTATCATTGATCTAATTTTATAATATATCGAATCCCTTTTTAAAAATTTTCTTTGGAGGGAGTGAGGAAATGTGTAAGATACATTGAATTCATTGGGATATGGTTTGCTACATAGTTAATGATTATTTTATGTTATTCTCTTATTTTCGGAGTTTTGTTTGTGGATGCTTTTTAAATCATCTTCTTACAGAACTTGTGGGGTTAGAGTTAATTTCTCAATTTAGTCAATATATTTTAGGGTCGGCCCAATGCATTTGTAAGCCGAAAGCAAATTTTAAGTCGAGGCATTTTAAGTGTGTTGATGAAGAAACATAACAATTAAGAACACTAAATGAGTAATTTTAATTGGGATGTTAAACACTAAATATGAGCATCGTTCCCACTCAGAGTTGGAATAGAGATTCTTCAGGTTGTGAGAGTTTAACTCCCACTGTTATGATAGTTGATGGATGAAATTGGCAAGTGCACCAAATTGCAACAAGTAGTAAATGAAGCCCACACAATTTTACCTTATATGTTTTTGATGATGTTCCTTAAGCTTAGTTTATCATTTTAATAATTGTCTTATGGTCAGCATGTTAAAGCACCCAACATCTATGTGTCTTGGTTTAGAAATCACTTGTGTCTTATGAAAAAGTGTCATTGTTCATCTTTTAGCATGTTGAATTGATTCATCACACACTGAATCGACTCATCTAAGTCTCTGACTTTAGATGAATCGATTCACATCTTCCTGAATCGTATCACATTTGAATCGACCCCTTTTAGTTTGAATCGTTTCCCTAAACTCTCTGACTTCCACTAAATCAATTCATAATATAGTTGAATCGTATCATTCTTCATCTGGGCTCACTTGAATCGATTCACATATGCATTGAATTGTTTCATCCTTCATGCATTCCTGGGTTGTCTTTTGTTGTCTGAATCAATTCACTCATTTAGTGAATCGATTCACCCTCTTGATTTTGTGCAAAAATTTGGTCTTGCCACTCCTCTCTATATATAGTCTTCCCTTCATAACTCTCAAAACATTGAATCATTTGCATCTATTCTCTCTAGCTCTCAAAAACTCATTGTTCATACATTCTTCAAGATTAAACACTTTTTCTTAGAATCACTTTGTACATTGAGTCACATTAATTTGTTAGGGTTCTAGTAGGGATTGTAAGTTGGTTCTTTCAAGGAAATTGATTGGGCTTAATCAAGGTTCTAAAGTGAAGTGAATAATCTCATTCCACCTCCAAAGGACTTGGGGGTTTTTCTAATCATTCTTGAAGTTGAAGGGGATTCGCTTCTTGGACGTAGCATCGAAGGCTCGAGTGAAGAGTTTGAAGGGGTGCACGGGTATTCAAGGATTCGAAGATTGAAGGAGCACCAAATTCAAATGTTATTTGAAGTTTGTGGGAGTGTCTTCATAGTGGTTGAAGAATTAGGTTTATTTTTAAGGAACTCTTGTAAACACATTGTATTCAACATTTGTTACATAGTGGATGACCTTGGTGAAGGCGTACTTCATCAAGAAGAGTAGGCGTAGCTCTAGCGAGCACGAGAAAGAGCGAACTACAATAAAAATATCGGTGTTATCTCTCTTTCCCTATCCTCTTTACTTTTTATTATTGAATGTGATTAATTGAATAATTGGTAGGTTAATTGCCATTGTTAATCTAAGTTGTTTTTCATCAAAATAATCTAACTCGTTGAATTAGGTTTTACCTACTTTTCTTAGATCAATTAATTTTAACATCCAATCATTTCTTCAATTTCATATGCATTGTGTTTTCAATTGATAGGTTAGCATTTTGTTAATATAGGTTTGGTATGAAATTATCTATAAGTTTTGTATTTTGTTGAAGGTTGATTAAAGTTTGATTATATATAAGATTTGTATCGTGAATCTCTCAATTCTAAGATTAAATCTTATTGCACATAGATTTATCTTTTTGTATTGTCGTGATTGTTCGCGCACGATTCCAATAGTCGATTTTGTTAAACTCGATTTTTATTAACTCCGGAAAAACTTTTCATAAAGCTATTCACCGCCCTCTAGCTTACAAACTAATTAGCACCAATGATAAAGTAGTAAGATTATCGTTATCCACAAGAATTGTGGGTTCAACTTAATAATTAGTAAAACTTATTTCAAACGTGAATAGTAAATAAAAGTGAATAGAATTGCAGGGTTAAATTGCCCTGCCCAATGCAAGATTAGGTTTTTGTGATTCAAATGATTAACAACGATTAGGGATTCCGTGAATCCCCCCTTTGTTTATATGGGAATTATCTTTTAAGAAATTAAACAACTTATGCGGCGAATCATTGATTTAATGTGTCACAAAGGTAAAATCCACACTAGGTTCTTTAGATAACTCGTGTAGGACCCACCTAAATAGTGTACTATGTTTTTCTAAAGAACGACGTAATGACGGAGACGACTCAAACCTTAACTTCCTAACTTCTATAAGAAGTCGTAATTATAAAATCCAACGAACCGATAAAATTTCGGGTTGTCAGTGCCTACTTCAATCCTACAGATCAATCCCCAAGGTTACACTCATAGTTAACCAATTGACGAAGCATTAAAAACGTGTATAATCTAATTTGAATCTCAACATAATCAAAAGCACAAACTAAATGAAAACTTTATTAATAAGTTCCAACAAATAAGAAAGGGTTCGTCGTGGAACCCTAATCAAGAGTTTTAGTTGCTCATGGAAACATACATCATAAAAAAACAATAGAAAAACATACCCTAGAAAGAATAAAAGGAGGAGGAATTCCGCCTTGAATCTCTTATGCTTGACCCTTGCTTTGAACCATCGATGTTTCTAAATGAATAAAATAGTGTGCAAGGGTCTCTATTTATAGAATTAGGTTACTTAGGGATTAAGAGAAGAAAATTTGGCTTTATCCACCGAGGCACATGGGCGCATAGCTCAGAGGCAGCATGGAAAGATGGCCCAGGCGCAGGGGTGCCCGAGGCAGCCCCTCATGTGCGTTTTCTTGTGTTTTCTTCCTGTTTTCGATCGTTCTTCTGTCTGAAAACTCTTAGGAAATTGAAATGATTTTTCTTCACACAAGGGCAAATCAGAGATACAAAACCTGTTTTTTTGAGATTTAAGACCTGTTTTTTGCCGGGGTTATATCATCGGGTGTTGTAAGTTTGAGATACGACACCTGTTTTTTATTGGGTATAAAAACAACATATT
>Ga0228711_1010901_pt1 | contig 11777 bp, 5 predicted proteins | sample MedpolnodulmetaG_2_FD_177996 | JGI IMG/M metagenome (GOLD analysis project Ga0228711, IMG submission 177996) | Root nodule microbial communities from Medicago polymorpha collected in Santa Monica, California, United States - brown nodules | ecosystem: Host-associated > Plants > Roots > Nodule...
AAAAAAAAAAACAATGTTCTATTGAAATTTTTTAAAAGATAAATGCAAGGTGCCGTATATATTCGATACACCCAAAGATGAAAATCACTATTATATACATGAGGAACCTCAAACCACCATCCAAAAAAAACACTCACCTAACACCAAAAGTAAGAGGACCCAATTCTAATAGGCCTAAAACAAGACAACAGAAGAGGAAAAGGAAATCAAATCGGAGAGATAGAACATGTCATAGCTCCACGTGATTTCTTCTTGCGACGACATGTTTATGAGATCTTGAAGTCTGCATTAGTTTTACCGAGTCCACAGCAGGCGTCAAATGTACTTATAGAAAGCATTTCAATATAGATGGGTGATTAGATGTGAGCTCGACAAGGTTTACGTAGCCATACATATCTCTAAGGGTCTTAAAGAATTATAGCTACATAGTTCTAGTTTAACAGTTTGGGACTTAGTTTTCACTACTTGGGTGAGTGGTATTTATAGAATTGGTAGACAACCTCTTTTCCTATTGTTAAGGGAGCCTTTTTGTTGGATATCTCTGTGTTTGTTACCTATGTTGGTGTGGTCGTTCCCATCCGATAGATGGCGGCGAGTTGGTTTCTTCCTATATGACAGTTGGGGTGAGCTCAGGGCCGTTCCTACGAATTTGGAGGCTCGACTCTGTAAGTGAAAAGAAGCCCGTAATAAAAAGAAAAACGTTTTTTTTTTTAAAAAAAAAAAAATTGTTCTATTGAAATTTTTTAAAAGATAAATGTAAGGTGCCGTATATATTCGATACACCCAAAGATGAAAATCACTATTATATACATGAGGAACCTCAAACCACCCTCCAAAAAAAACACTCACGTAACACCAAAAGCAAGAGGACTCAATTCTAATAGGCCTAAAACAAGACAACAGAAGAGGAAAAGGAAATCAAATCGGGGGAAGAAGAAAAGGAAAGTCTGATGGAGTGATGGTGATGGAATGTGTGGTATTAGAGAGAAAGAGAATAAGGAATTTTTGTTTTTAGTGGGGTAGTACTTAGTAGTACTACGGGGTTATAATTTTTTTTTAGACTCATACCTTGGGGAGGCCCAGTTCCATTGAGCTCCTTGCACACTCGAAGGTCCGGCCCTGAGCGAGCTTATCTTCCTTTAAGGATGTGCCTGTCCAAGAACATTATAGAGTTTGAGTAGCACCTATGACAGAAAAGATGATAGAAATTAGACTGTAAGTGGTTTGGACATGTAGACAGAAGACATGTAGATTATCATGTATTAAGGATAATAGATTAAATGAAGGACAATTAAATCATAACAGATAGAAAAAAAGACCTAAACATATATTAGACATGTGTTTTTTTATAGAATACTACGATGATTTGATTTATGTAGAGTCTTACGCCTTTCTCTTTGACACCTATGGTTTTTGTAATTAATCTTTGTTCTTTTTTTTTCCTTCTCTTTGACATCTTGCATGTCACGATAAAATCACAATAATATATGTAGTGAATGATAAATATTTGTATTGAAAAGCAATCGGCAATACTAAACTAATTATTGTAGGATTGAGTTTATCTGATTGATAATCAATCAGCAGAAAATTAGATTTGATGCATGAATAAGACCGGGAATTCTTTGATATTTTTATTAATTAATTGCCAACTTATGGCTTGTAATACAAGCTGATTGCATATCTTTGACACATCCATGTGCTAATGTTGCCTTTTATGTTAATTGGCTTTGATTAAGTGGGTTACATTAGGGGTCTTTCTCGAATTGACCCTTCTAAGTGGCATGATTTATTAGTACTCGAGGAACATGGGGTGCTTCCTGGAAGAAACTGTGAGTCTTTACAGATGTTAATCTTTTTTGACGTTAACATCAAGAAACCCCCATATAGCCACGGAGAGCCGCAGCCTAGGCGATTTAAAATATTATTTTTTTCTTTATTTCCACTGGTTACGAAATTCTTTGGAGTAATTTTAATAGCATTATCTTTTGAACACTATCTCTACTCACTATCTTATTAGTTTAAATCATTATGGGTTTATACTTTAAAAATTAAACTTACACAAAGTGGTAAGACATACGTTGAATTCATCAAATAAAAGAGTGAGTATTAAAAAAAAATTGAAAAGTGAGCATTGCTAACATTCTTCCGCATACGAAATGCTTAGAATCTTCTAAAAACTAGAGGATCAATACAAAAATACAAACTTAAAGTGCTTAGAAGTGAAAAGTATAGGTTCAAACCAACATAACAAAAATCAATTTTAGACATAAAATCATTAAAGGTCTTAACGTTTTTTTAAGAAGCTAAAGTTAAAGGTCTGACATTATTGTCGTTAAGAAAGATGACATTTTTATAAAGAAAATGTTTTATAGGAATTATTTAAAACTTTAACCGAGTTAAAATACCTAAGTTGCAATTTTAGAAATATTTTTAAAATATTTTTAATTATTAAAAATATTTTCCATAAATCTCAGACTTTCATTCGTTAAGCCAACATCATCGCTCCTCTTGTAAGTGCTAACTCTATATTACCTATCAACACAAGAAATGTTGCAAATTCTATCAAGAAAAAAAATGCACGAGTTGCAATTTTAGAAATATTTTAAAATTATTTTTATTTATTAAATTTTTTTCCTTAAATCTCCAGCTTGCATTCGTTAAACCAGCATCATTGCTCCTTCTCCGAGTGATAAATCTATTTTATCTATCAACACAAGAAATGTTGCAAATTCTATCAAGAAAATTCTATTTTACCTCTGAGTGCTAACTCTATTTTACCGAAAAAAAACCAAATGTCTTCTATCAAATCAAATGAGTGCTAACTCTATTTTACCGAGAAAAAAAAAAACCAAATGTCTTCTATCAAATCAAATCACCCATAAAACTATATTACAAATTAGGTAAATTTGACACTTATCAACTCACCACAACTTGTAAAAATAAAATAATGCACAATCTTGTAAAAATAATTCAAACATGGTTGAAACAAACTATAATGCACAATGGATAATCATGGTTTGTTAACAATAAAGCACTCTAATTCCAATCCTTTTTCAGGCTTGCATTTTTTTTTTAATGAAATGCAATGTCAAATGACAAAAGTCATGGTATTAATAGATGAAAGCATGTTTATAAAACATCTGCAAGATCAAAGTGTAATGTGTTAGAACAAAATGTGTTTAATATTATCCTTTGAGTTTTGATGATAATAATGTATTAAAAATTGTCAATTGGATTTGCTAATATTTGTTCAAGTGTGCAGGACCATAGACAAAAAATTTCAATGTCTTATTTAAGCATAAGTTTTGGAAGAACAAATGAGAGCAATGAAATCAACATAAGGAAGCTTGAAGTTCTGAAGACAAGAAGTTCTTAAGACAAGAGGTCCAGAAGAAGTTGACATCATCAGAAGCACTCTCCTCAAAAGCTGGTCACCAGAAGCTGACGTCATCAGAGGTTCTGAAGATCATCAGAGGTTCTGAAGATCATCAGGAGCTGAAGATCATCGGAAGCTGAAAGACTGAAGAACTTCAAATGTTGTTCAAATGATGATTTAATCACGTCTATCATTGCAGAAGACTAGAAGAATGTAGCAACGGCTATTTCAAAAGGACTTGAAGGCATTGGATGCTTATTCTTTGGAGAACGTTGAAAAAGGACAATTGTACGAAGTGTACAACCACTATCTTCACTACTCTGTTTTTATGTCTGCTAGTACAAGAACAACAGCTGTGCCTGCAACGGTGTTCCTCCATACTGGGAATGGATTTGAAATTGATCCTTCATAGGAAAATAACCAAATCAGGCAACAAATCATTGGTGATTTGATCAAGCTTCAAACGACTCTTTTTTGATGTGCTGGAAATCAACGACGTCTCTTTCACACCTCTATATAAAGGAGTGAAAACTTGAAGAATTGCAAGACTCATATACAACAAATTACAGGTGGCAAAACTCTGTTGAAATTACTTCTCATCAAAGTTCACTTAGAATTTCTTAACAACTTTCATATCTTAGAAATTCTAGAGTCTTAAAGAGTTTGTATCTAATTTGTATCGTAAACACCACTGATTGTATATCAAGTGTTCAACCTCAAACAAATTTCTTTGTAATTCTGTTTGAATAGAAGTCTCTTGATTAAGTTCTTGAGCATAGGAAATCTCTTGCAGTTGTGCTTGAGCATATGAAGTCTCTTGATTAAGTGCTTGAGCATAGGAAATCTCTTGCAGTTGTGCTTGAGTAGTTTGAAGTCTCTTGCTAGTTTTAGCAGTGAGCAGTTGTAATTCGATATTACATTTTAGTGAACTCTCCTTGGAAGTGCAAGGGGGACATGACTACTTCCGGTTTGTGGAAGGAACCTGTATAATTGTTTTGTGTCTTTCTTCTCTCTCTCTCTCTCTCTCTCTCTCTCTCTCTCTCTCTCTCTCTCTCTCTCTCTCTCTCTGTTATATCCGCTGCATTTAGATTCTGAACATCACTTCAGAAGTTGAATTCTATCTGCTTCCGAACAGTGACTTCAGTAGGAGAAATCGAAGAAAAAGTTAACACAATTCAACCCCCTCCCCCCTCTTGTGTTTTTCTCACCTTCATAATGTTCACGAATTCTAATCAAAAGTTAATAATTTAGGATCACATTCCTCACAAAATGTGTTTCATTCAACAATATCAAGCAAGATGCCAGTGTTTCTCTCATTCCATGCATCATTAAGGTCTTTTCAAAGTTGTAATGTGTTTATGCTCCAAAAAACAAATAGGTTAAGAGAGGATTATTTTCACAATTTTTACCGGTTGAACTAGAACTTATGGACCAATAAATTGTTGTTTATTCAATTAAAAAAAGTTGTTGTACAAATTAACATTTTTTTTGAATGACTTGGGATGTGGGAATGTGCTCCTCCTCAAGGTCTCAGGTTCAATTCTTTCCAGGACTAATTTAGCTTAAAAAAAACATTTTTTTTAATGACATGTCCAAATTAATATATAAGTCATTTTTTCCGGTAACAAATTTTGCATTCCTAACCAAGCAATAGAACTCAGGTGATTAAAGAGTTTCACCGAGGACGAATCATTCGGAAGAATCTAAATTCAATTCTTAAGTAAAACAATTATTTGTCAAACTATCCTTACCTAATGAACGAACCTCTTTCCCCTAAGAACTAGAGCGTTAGCACAATAAAATTTGCATTCCTAATTTACGAGTATATTTTTCCCCTGACATGTGTGTATAAATTTTTTATAAGGAAAATGGAAAAGAATAGAGTAGTGCTACCCCTACTCCTATACAGTTTGGAACCAGTACAAGTGATATCATGCACACAGACAAAAAATACAGAAAGCCAAATCCCATCTCTAAGCAATAATCAACCGGGTTCACAAACCACTAATTAATCATAGACATCATGATTATGAACTTGCGGGATTGTCATAAATGAAGCAGTAATAACCAATAATCTTTGAGCTTTGTGATCGATGCATGAGCTAATTTAAAGAAAATTTGTCCTTGTACACAAATACACCTTATTACATCTATCATATATTATGTGAATATATGATAGATGTAATATGCTAGTGATAAAATGCTAAAAAAGATAGAGAGAAAATAATATATGCAATGTTGAATGAAAATTGATAAAATTAGAGATGAGGTAATTTAAACTAAGCAAATTGAAGTATATGCAAAGTTATATAATTGGTCATTAACTAACAACGAAGTATAAATTACAATAATTAAGTAAAATAGGTTAAAGAGGGATTTGCCGACTATCACTGTATGATCTGAAGATTATGTGGCAAAGAAAAGAATCAACGACAATTTCAATTCATTCATTAACATCTATCTATCTATCAAACTCAAAGCAAATTGTAATTTGTAAAGCACACAATAATAATAAACTCCAGCGACTTTGACTTTGCCCCACGTACTCCGTGTACACACATATTGTCCCACACACATACATACATGCCTCCTTATATTATGAGATATTCTCATCAGACCGCCAGGGTCACGATAGCAAAGGCTTGAGGATGATGGATGGATCAGTATTTGAAAATGATCTCAAACTTTAGGGATGATTGATGTTGGTTTTTAGAAGTTGAATTGTATGATTCTCCTCAGTCCAAGCACACGATATACGATATATAGTTTTCCTCGGATGATTATCTTGTATCTTTCAAGGTAAAATTTCTCTAAGGCTTTGTTTGCGAATTTGGAGGGAAAAAGAGAGGAAGGCTTGGGAAAATTTCTCTAAGGCTTTGTTTGCGAGTTTGGAGGGGAAAAGAGAGGAAGGCTTGGGAAAAAGGAATGAGCAAGTGGAAGAAATATATTAAAATGGGAGGGGAGAGCTTTGGGATGTTAACTTTTCTTCATAATACTAAACCCTCATCATTTAGGGAACTAAAAAATTGCATTGGAGGAGGGATTTAGGGGGTTTTGGAGGGTTTATAAGAATTTTTCAAATTTAATCTATGTTGTTATATTATTTTTAAAATTAAAAATATAGTAATCATATACATTAATTTATCATTCTCTAAAAAACTACACTACCAAAAAAAAATTATTGTTAAAACACTACCAAAAAAAATTCTCTAAAAAACTAGTACTCTTTTAAATTTTTTAAAAGATTTCTTCATTTTTCCCTCGTATTTTTCACCACCTCAAAGTCTTTCTTTCTTCTCCCCTTCAAACTCGCACACAAAACCTAAGTAGATTTAATGGTTCACATTATTGAAGTTATATAACAAAAGTTATACATTACTAATGTTCTTGGATATATATGTTTGTTTGATCTCATCCTTTTAAACTAACTTTTGATACGAAATACAAACACATTTATCTATAATTGTTGCACCCTACATAGATGTAGTGAATCCAAATCTTACAATGTAATGAGTAAAATTCAGATTCAAAAACATAGATGAAAAAAAATTGAAAACCAAGATTCTCACGACCAAAACTGTGAATTTGAAAATAATAAAACCAAATTTATGAATAAAAATGAAATGGTAACAAAAATTGTATTTAAGCCCAAACTCAAAAAGTGTCACGTGATCACCTAATAAATCATGTGAATTGCTGGTGCAGTGTGCATGAGCAATGACATGAATATTGATATATTGTAGGCAGGGTATTGATGGGGATAAAATACATGCATGGTGATGATGGGTATGCTATAATTAGTTGTACGGTCCAATCCAAGCTTTGCAATGCATAAAGTCGGTCCCATGTGTGGACATAAGGATCAAATGGACCCACATTTGAGAGGTTTCTTATGATTTTGTGTATTTTATTGCACTGGGTCCTGTGTGAGCTATGAGCCATGTTCCAGTGCCAATCACTTTCTCCTTCCCTCTATCTACTATCAAATCCAATAATTGAGTCCAAATTAAAAGGGTTGAGATGCTATATGATAATTTTGTATTTTGGCTTTTGTTGGCTTAGCTGAGTGGTGTAAGTGCTTCCCTTACAACTTAACTTATCATCTTTTGGAAAAATATGGAAGATATTTACATTGCAATTGCACATGTTTGTGTGCACTCATATTGACCTGAAGATTGTGACATTACCTTGGATTTCACTGTCTTGGCCACTCTCTTTCATCTGTTACCATTACACTTTTTATACGAAAATGATATAATAACTGTGAATTCACATATCAAGAGTAGTAAAGCTATATAGTCATTTATCAACCAAAAAAAAAAGTTGTAGTCACAAAACTAAGGATAATAATTTCTCTTGCAAGTGTCTTTTTTTTTAGGGGATAAATATATTTTAACATTAATTATTAATGAATTATGCTATTAATAATTTGTCAGTGTTCTTCTTATAATTTTTTTTTCAGAGTTGGAATAGAGGTCTATGATGCAGAATAGTGAGAGACTGAAACAAAGCAGTGATAAACAGAATAAAACGCAGTTTGAACTTTAAAGGTAACAGTGTGATGAGGTTGTCTATGTCTATCTTAAATTGATTTAGCAACTATTGTTGAATTGACATGTTTTTCGACTTTACTACCTTCTCCTCTATCAAAATAGTAGCCTTCCCATTTTGGTATTACTAGTACTAGGAAGGTGGAGGTTCATTCAATCCTTCGCCATCTTCTATCGAAATATTTTTCTAATAATTCCTAACGGTTAGCCATGGATTAATAGTTACAAATTATATTTTTTTTTGAGCAATATAGGTTTTTTTTTAGCAAATTTAGTTATAATTTGAGCAATATAGTTACAAATTATAACATACCATTATCATAATAAATGATAACCAGAAACTGTCTAACTTTAGCTTTTAAGTTATAAGAGACGGTCGCCAACCGATTGAGTATGAGAGGGATGACTCTCCTCACCGTCGTCTAAGTTTGGAAAATAGATTTTCAATGTATGTTAAACGTCATATGAGATGACATTTAAATAGTTAAATGGATGAGGTGTCATTAGATTTAACTAAATGAGTCGAGATATCTTGGTCTATTCAGAAACATTGTCCAATCACACATATTCATCAAGTAATTAATGTTTAACACAATAAATCATAATAATTGATTACTGTCAATCCATAGTTTGATTAATTAAATAATTAATTCAACAAAATATGTAGATGCAACTGGACCTGTTTTTTTTTTTTTGAAAAAAGACAAAAAAATTGAAGGAATATAGACAAATGTTAATGGTTAGTTAGGAGAAGATGAAATTTTTTAACGATTAAACTTTGAATCATTAGACTACAAAAGAGCGTTGGGTAGCTCAACTAGTTTGAGATAAGATTTAAAAAGTTTGCGTTTAAACAAGAAAAAATCACTCGACTATAACTTTATGGCCATTGCAACCGATTTTAATTAATAGTAGCATATGAGAGATGGGGTCAAAGTTGGCGTATAAGACACTATTTGATAGGGTACCATATATTGATAGTGCACCATATATAGTAAGTACTGGACTAACTACATACAAAGTACTCTTTTTCTTTTCTTTTGAGGGATACAGACACAGTACTTATCTACCTCTGTGTTGTGTTATTTATATGTTTTGAGTTATTGAATCTGGGTAGGGTTAATTAAACACCAAGTGGGTAAGGGAAAGGTCCATATAAATGCTTTTTAGCATACAATGTAAGCCAGGTTGGCCTAAATTAAATGAGGACAAATGTCACAAAACAAATACCAAAACATGGAATAATAGGACCCTATCATAAGTTCACTCGTGTGATATATTTAATTAATTTAAGCAATAGTGTTACATTATTGAAAGGTTATGCAGCCACCACATCCATATGATGAATATGATATATGTGTCAACTGAATCTCGTGTTGGTAGGCCATGGATATCTTTGGTTGACAACTTTCATTTGCAGGCCCTTATATGGATAAAATGCACCAACTGTTACTCCCACCGATCTTAATTTCATTTGGTTTTTTTAGTGCCACTCCTACGTATTAGACTCTCTTTTCATATGGTTGGTATAAAGTCGGATTTCTTTTTGTCTCTCTTTGTTAGGTTTAAACAGTGTGATTATAATTTCTTCACTTCAAAAACCTATATTATTTATTCTAGTATTCGTTTTTAGGATATATATTTATATAATGTATAGAAATTCTCATTGATTTTTATTAAAAAAAATAAAAAATTTCATTGGTTTATATATTGAAAAGATTCATTTGAAATATTTCAAAAAAGAAAAGATTCATTATGAGTAATAGTAGCACTATAGATAATATAATATGATTTATTAAGATTTTTTTTCAACAAGGGTTTTGATGCCTTAGACTATTCCTAGGAAAGAAATGTCAAATACAAATATTGTTTGAGTATATTCAAAATACTGTAGAAGTACAAATAGTTGACTATTATGGGAAACACATCATGTGCATGAATATGATAAGCTCGCTAGAGGATACACATCTGTGTAGTACGGATGAAAGGGAGAGGAGTGACTAAGTTTAAAAAGCATAGGTTCAATCGTTTACACTTCAGTTTGGTTTTATTTTTCTTTAAAAGAACACTTAAAACATTATTTATTTTTTACTTTCTTTTTCGAAGAAATGCTAGTTTTTTTTTTCCGAAGGAATACTAGTTTAAATGCTAAAATATATCTTCTTTTTTTTAGGGAATGCTAAAATATATATATATAAAACAAGCGTTTTGTAGGTTTTAAAATCGCATTTAAAGATTTGTTTTGTTTTTAGTTTAAATGGAGTGAACTTTTCTTTTAGTTTTTGCTTAAAAAAAATTAAATTTGTTTTTGAAGTAAAACGAAATCATAAACTCGCTAAAGTGTTAATTCCTCTTTTGACATCTCTTATATTTTAAAGAGCATTGCTATTCTTTACGAATTTTTTGGTTTTTTTGTAAGAAAGCGAAGAATTACACTTATAAAAATGACAAAAACAAAATAGTAGGATGTGACACAATACATAAGGCAATGTAAAAATAAGATGAGTGATTGAGATCGATTCTTCGTTTTCTTGTGGCAAGCTGTGCTAACTAACATTTCCCTTTTTTTTTAAAGCACTAGCATTTCCATTTTTGAAATCTCTTCTCATTAAAAGAAGAAATAAGAAAAAGTATTTCTTTTACATTAAAAAGATTATTGTCTTTTTTTTTAACATAAAGATGATTGTCTTTTATATATAACAACTAAATATAAAAGAACTATCGTTAAATGATTTTATCTCTTTTTTGTTATTTAACTAGAACTCTATTCAATAAAAAATTTAAGCTAGACAATATTTTTTTTAATCGGCTAAAAATTAATAATTACATACCAAACAATAGTTTTATTTCTAAATCTCTTATTTTCAATTGAATTATAAAATTAACCATTCTCAAGGAATGATGGTTTTGATAATTAATTCGGAGTTTGGTAGGAAGGTAAATAAAGTCTAATAAGAATTGTTTCACTTGTAAATCAAACGCATGTTCTCCAAAACGATTCGTCATTGGAGGAATTCATTAACTACTTGAGTTCAATTGTTTGATTAAAATTTTACACACACACCACAGACACACATGCACGTGCACACACTCATGCACACACATAATTGAGATTTGCTAGAAGACACCTCCTTATTTTTATGAAGTACTTTTTTTAGTAACCCACATCTCAAGGTGTATTTACCCACTTTTTATTTATAATTTGCCAAAATACATCTTCATAAAAATTAGTGGTTGTTTTTTAGGAAATGCCTATAAGAGTTTCTAGAAGATCCCCTCTAATTTTATAATAGAGTCTTTTAGCAACTCACGCCTCAAAGTTTAATTACCCACATTTTGGTTATAACTTACTAAAAAATATTTTCATAAAAATTAGTGGATGTCACTAGCAAACTTATAATTAAAAAATGCATAATTAAGCAAAAGACGCTATCTGATACAAAGACATGATTTCACAAAGAAATTATAAATTTGTTAATATAAAATTTAGACAGATTTATGTATTTTTCCATGAATTTATTTTGTCGGTAAACAAAATGATTAAAACCACTGAAACTCATACACATTATAAGATCCTGTATTCGAACCCAGATGACCACGTCGAACCTAACTTTTTTTTGGTGTTGACCCATTTGTAATGGTATATGATACGAAAGACACTACCTCCTTCCATATAATATATGCTTAATTGTTCGGTCTTTGTGTGCGTGTCTCTTTATGGTATGTTCTGTTGAAATGGGCCAGAGGCCAGCTAATGATTTGCAATGATTCATAGAACCTCCTCCCTTGTTTTTTTTTTTTTTATTTTTGTTTTTTTTTTTTTTTTTTTTTTTTTTTTTTTTTTAAATTAT
>Ga0228711_1010904_pt1 | contig 11774 bp, 4 predicted proteins | sample MedpolnodulmetaG_2_FD_177996 | JGI IMG/M metagenome (GOLD analysis project Ga0228711, IMG submission 177996) | Root nodule microbial communities from Medicago polymorpha collected in Santa Monica, California, United States - brown nodules | ecosystem: Host-associated > Plants > Roots > Nodule...
GAGAGGGATTTTCATTTTTCATATGTCACATATTTTTGTCCCTAATTTTACCTTGTTTAATAGTGATATTAGATATTTATTAGAATTAGAAAAATAAGATTAGACATGTGATATTAGTGTACCTGTGCTTGGGAATTGTTGGCATAGCTGGCCTCTCCTTTGCCTCCTTTCATGCTAAACAACTTCTCCAGCTCTAAATTGGACACAGCAACATTTTCTTCCATAGCAGCCATATTTGTATTGTGGGAAATGAAAGAAATAATATATGAAAAAAGAGGTGTATTATATATATATGTGTAAGATAGGAAAACCAAGAGAGAAAGAGTTGATATATATAGTAGTGGGAAGACATTTGACAAGGCAACTTTTGTTTTTTTGTTAGAGGAAAAATTACTTTAGGTTAGATTGAAAAACCGTGGCCACAAAATGGAAAATTATTGTGCAAGTTTGGTATTTGTTTACTCAGTTGGATTCTAGACACAAATGGCTAACAACGCATAATAATTGTTAAAAATTACTTAGTTAACTTTGCAATTGGACAAAGGAAAATTGCAAGGAAACTCCAAAAAAGTTAAAGGCACAGAAATTAGGCCTCATATACAACCAGAATGGCCCAAGGCTAGCACCATATACTATATATTTTTATAATGAGGTATTTTATTTACTTTCTTTATCGAAACATTTTGTCGCAATTTACTTTTTTTTTTATTGAAACATTTTGTCGCAGTTTTTTCCACAAATTACTTTTTCAAATTTCAAAGGATTCCGATTGGATAAAAAAAACTAGTAAATAAATTATTGATACAGTTTGATGATGCTTTTTTTAGAGGAACAATTTGGTAATACTTGTTGAATCAATATTCACTAGAATTCCATTAATCTCTCTACTATGATAATTTGATAACAAAATGTCACATTTTGTTTAACAGGCAAAATTATAAATTATTAGGACATAATCAAAGCATAATTCAAGCTATATGATTATCAAAAATGTCACATACTATCACTGTTTTTTACAATCTGCAAAAGAAAGACTTATATCATAAGTGAGTAGGTGCGCTACATATACAAAAAATTCCATCTTAACCTTTTTCTAATTTTTATTAAATCGGGTACAAATTGATCTACAACACCCCCTAAGTAGATTAAATAAAAAGAATACTTTGGCTTCTTTGTGTGTGGCTGATATGGGGAGAACGGAATAATAGGATTTTTAACAACGTAGAAACGCCTATTTTACAGCTTTTAGATAAAGTAAAATTTCATTCTTTGTGGTGGCTAAAAGCTAAAAACACTACGTTTGTGTATGACACTCAGAGTTGGTGGTCGGACCCTATGCGGTGTTTGGGCCTCTACTGACCATAGTCTTGTATATACCTTGTATGACTCTTTTTTGGTTGGGGTGTTCTCGTAGGTACGTCTTGTACTGATGAGTTTACATCGCCTTTGTTAATATATCCCATTTTGATTTCTTCAAAAAAAAAGATTAAATAAAAAGAAAGAGTATAATTTATTGATTTTGTTCTCATAAATATAACTCAAGACAATAAATTGTTACATGCTAGCGTTAGAAGTTCGAACTCTAAACACCCCATTTATTTACCTTAAAAAGTGAATTTTACCATTAAACTACTTGACCAAAAGATTGTGGGGCCATAGTGTCTTAACTCAGTGTAAGAAAAAAAACCCTAAATGTGAAACACAAGACAACCCAATGGGTAAAAAAAAACAAAAACAAATCCAAATTCAGAGTTAGAGATACATCACGTGTATAATATAGCGAAACCGCATACGGACACGAAACCAAATTGCAACAAAACACAGTGTGTGTGAATAATCCAAATTTTGAGAGTAGCAAACGAACCATATTGCCAACACAAAAATAGGTTCATACGCCAACAACGCACATCATCTAACTTCAGAACAACAAGCTTCAAAGGTCAATTCCAATCATACATTTCATAACACAAAAACAACAGCGAGATGGATCGACAGAGACAAAACCACCATCATCGCAAAATAACGATGATCTCTCTCACTCCAAAACTAGATCCGTCATTTTAAAGAGTGAGCGTGATGGTGGTAGAAAGCCAACCACTGATGTTGCTCAACCGTTTTCGATAGCTTAAATATTACTCCCTCCAGACTCAAATGTAAGCAACAACAAAAAAATCTTATGGTCTCAAAAAGTCTAAACCACTTTTTTAGAAGGGTGTGCTTTTTTTATGATGACTTAAATGCGCATAGACCACTATTTTTAAACGGTGTGGTTTTTTGCTTACATATGACACCAAAAGGCATATAGAATGGGTTTAGCTCAATCGATAGAGATATTGCATAATATATGTAGAGATATGGTTTAAACATGAGACATGCCACTTATTCTTTTTAAATGATGAATTTCTAACTACTAGATTACATATTAAAAAGAAGTAATAATTGTTTTGAAAAGTATGGAGTAATGCTACATGTAATAAGAGATAATCAGCGACCTCGTCAATTAATTGTTGAAAAACAAAAGAGACATATATACTTCGGTCACTATTATAAACAAAAATTAACATTTTAGATTCATTAATTAAATGATGTATATGATCTATAATAAACATTATAGTGACTAGAAAATATACAATATAATACGGAAGTTTTCTTTCATTTTACCTAAGTTTGCTATGTAGAAGGAATTTTATATTGATTACTCTTTCGTAAGTAACTTTTAAATTTTTGGAGTGTATTCTTGTTGGAAGATTAATTACATTTGTCGGTTATTTGGGGGCTTTATCATAAACTAACAAGAGAGTCAAAGGGACCTATTAAAAGCCAAATGATGGTTAACTATTTCATGGTTTGTTAAGTCATCACCGCAAAAAAGTCTATATGTAACCCCAGAAATTAAGGTTCATCGGTTTGTAGTACCTAGCTAACATTAGTAAAAATATAATAAAAAATCAGTTTATACATAACAAATAAATATGATTCTTAGCTAGAAGCAAAAGGGTCATTGTCCATATTATGAGTGGGTCAATTGTATTCTTAGAAATTAAGATAAAAAGATGTGGTTTTTAGCATAGTTTAAAACTCGTCTTGACCATCGATTCGATAGAGACATTGGGTCATTGGGTCGATGATCGAATCATTGAATCATTGGTTGAACCGCATGACTGAAGCGGATCAAATCGGATGACTCGGTTAGATAACTCGGTGTTTAGATTAAATTTACATAGGTGTTTAATCATATTAAATCGGGATGGCTCGGTCAATCTAAAAACTAAAATAGTGACACATATAAAATAAAAATAAATATCCAACAAATATAATTTCATAGACTAATTATTATGAGCTTTGAATAAAATATTTGAGGTTTTTTTTTTTTTGGTTACAAAAATATTTGAGGTTTAATTATATGCTTATGTTTTTTACAAAGATTATATATGAAAAAAAGATTATATAAAGTTATACTGAGAGGTATTTTTGAACAAAAAAAATTAAATAAAAAAAATACCGTGAGATATTTGTGTTAGAAAAAAAATAAAAATTGAAAGGAATTTGCTTTTTGACAAGATGGCACAAACAATGCTCTTTATCCAAAAATCTGTCATTATATACGTATTAAAAGCAATTTAGACACAAGAATTGATGGTGCTTCGGTGGGTGAGAGATTTTGCTTCAAGAGGTAGGTCACTAGTTTTACTCCCACCAGCGCCATTTTTTGGAAAATAATCTTAATCCCTTAATTGTAAAGCTTATTACGTAATGCATCTCTTCCCAATGGTTCCTATCCATAATTATCTATGAATACTTTGTGGCTTTATTTCAAGGACAAGAACCAAACATTGAGAAGCTGAAGAGTGTGCTGATCCCAGTCATATAATCTAAAACTCACTATGTTATGTAGACAGACCCCTTTGTATTTTAATGATCAACGAATGAGCTCATGTTAAGGCTTTGTGGGAGGTATGACTTTTGGTCCGAATGATCATAATAAATGAATAATTCGTCACTTTGTTAGTATTCATGTTGTATAGTTTCAAATGCATAACTCCAAACAAAATTTGTAATATTTCTGTTCTAAAATTGTATTTCCAAACGGGGTAAATTTTTAAGAAATCATAGAAAATAAACGTAGCTCTCATTCTTGTGAAAAAAAACTTCTTGATATATGTTGATAAATGATAATGCTTTGACTTCCCTGATTCTACTAATTTTTTGCACAACTTAGAGAGTGTTGTTATATTTTGAAAAGACTAAGGTATATTAGCCATGTAATGATTTAACATATTGAAAAATTATTTCACTTAAAATAAAATTTAGGGTAGCTAAATATAAAAATATATCTATTCACTCAAAAAAAATATTTATTATACCATTAACTATTTATTACCCTATCTTCTTCAAGTATTTAATTATACGCTTAATATAATAAATATTTTAATTTATTATACCATTAACTATTTATGTCCCAAATTATAAGTCGTTTTACAATACCAATGAAATATTAATTTCATTTTTTCTATTATACCCTTAACTATTTATTACCTATCTTCGTCAATTATTTAATTTTTTTTCCATATCATTTATTAAGGTAAAACAATTCATAATATCTTTTTCCTATAAATACATGTGAAATGTCCAAAACATCATATACTTTGAGATATAGGGAGTAGTTAATAATGATAATTTGGTAAAATAACAATTCTATTTCTTTTAATCATTACATTTTTTAAAATATGTGTAAAAATCTTAAACAATATTTATTTTAGGGTTAATTAAGTTTTTAGTCCTTATAAATATTCACAGTTTTGTTTTTAGTCCCTACAAAATAAAATCACACTTTTTAGTTCTTGTGACATTTTTCTTAAGCATTTAGGGACCAAAACTGTTGATGGAAATTTTTTACAAGGACTAAAAGTGTTGATGGAAAAATTTATAGGAACTAAAAATGCTGATGGAAAATTTTATAGGGACTAAAAAATATGATTTTATTTTTTAGGGACTAAAAATAAAACTGTAAATATTTATAGGAAATAAAAATTTAATTAACCCTTTATTTTAAAATGGAGGGAGTATAAGTACATTTAAAATCTTATCAACACAATGTTTATCTTATCTGTAAATATAGGAAGCAATAAAAAAAAAACACATTTATAGTTAATTCTAAACAATTCAACAATCGCTTTCTTAGTTGTCAATCTGATTCAAGGCATAAAGAATACCACTCATTTTTTAATAGAATTTCAATTAGCGCCATTGTACATATGAGCTCTACATGAAGAGCATAAGAAGAAATACCTAATTTAGCAACAAAACAAGCCATGACAGCAACATATACTTATGTATCTGAAAATGCTACCACACCCTACAAGATTTGGGATACCTTTGACAATGCCCTATAGGGTATAGGTGGATGCCAAGACACCTATTTAATGGAAGGAATTTTATGAGGATGACTAATGGCCAAGAAAATCTTTAGAATGATAGAATCCTGAACCAAGGAGCGATCGTAACAACATTAATAAAGAGTAGTTACAATGGTTCTTAATGTATCAACATTTTAAAATAGTCCTTGATTGTGCACTCTTTAGTAAAAATAGTCCCTCACACTAAAATAATCCATCAATACTTACCATAACTCTTTTCATACAAGGACTGAATGATAAATCACCAAATTGGTCCCTGTCTTTGTACCAAATTCTCAAATTGGTCCCCGACTTTATTAATAACTCAAAATGGTCTCTGTCTTTGTCAAGCGTTTCTCAGATTGGTCCCTAACTCTATTAATTTTTTTGTATTTTAAGCAATTGACGTACTAAATAAGATCTAAAAGACATTATGTCATTAACCACTAAATAATATCCAACAGACATTGAGCCGTTAACACTCAAAATACAAGACAACTAATAAAGTCAAGGACCAATATGAAAAACGTTTGACAAAAACAAGGACCATTTTGAGTTATTAATAGAGTCAGAGACCAATTTGAGAATTTGGTACAAAGACATTGACCAATTTGATGGTTTACTCATAAGTAAATACTTATAAGAACTGATATGACAAAAAGTAAATATCTTGAATGACTAATATGACAATATTAACGAAACATTTTAATGTCATGAAATATTTTAACTAACGAAATACACGACCAAGGACTATTTTAAAATTTTGATACATTGAGGATCATTGTAGCTACTCGTGTTACAAAATGACTATTATCCGATTACAGAGGAATACTAACAACACACATTGTATTGTAACACACATTTTTCAACACACTATTTTTGATTGGTTGAAATTCACTTGGGTCCCGTATAAATTTGGTGGGTTTCATGTGAGTTTTAACCAATCAAAGATAGCGTATTAAAAAATGTGTGTTAAAATATGTGTTGCTAGCCTTTATCTCCGATTATATTACTAGTGAGAGAAACACTTGAAATAGGCATGTTTTTATTGCTGATTTCAAAGTTACGCATTTGCCGTCGATTTAAATTTTGTTGTCGTCGTGTCAAACAATGATGACCATCTCAATGAAATTGGTGATGTCTTTAAGATGATCATCTCAATGAAATTGTATTTTATTCATTTACTATTATTTTATTTTATTCTTCCAAATAAAATGATCATCTCCAATAAATTTTGGAAAGAAAAAGACTCGTCTTATAAAAGCACATTACCAGAATGTCTCAAAGAAGTCAATAAAGTTACGCTTCATGCATTCATTCATTATACTCATACTAGAGGAAACCCACAATGCACGACAATTCAGTAATTTTGAAATTGGATGTTTTCCCTAGGTACAAGGTGGTGTTTTATGCCCAAATATTTAATAGTAAAAACAAAAGTATAAATAAGACATTTTATTGTAAAGAAAAGTATAATAAGTAATATCTTTTTTTACCTATTTCTAAAAAAATGTATAAAATAGAATTATGCATTTTTAAAATCATGTAACTTAGGGGCTCCCAACTTTTGTATGGTATTCAAATATTTCAATCCTTTATTTTTCTTGACTTTCTATATGATACACCAGAATTTATAAAGAAGTTGCAAAGGAGAAATGATGAAATGACAACCACATAAGTAATTATAATAAAGTAACAGCAAAACTCAAGAGATGTTGTTGGTAGCAGCAAAACACAAAGGTTCCTCTTAGTATAAGGGAAATTGGGTACACAACATCCTTCTTGCTTCTTTCTAGCAACATTGATTATGCAGAAAATTTTGTTTCCGTGACTGTGTGGTAACTTGATAACTCTTATATTTGATTCAGCATATTCATCGAAGAGTATAAGCATACTACTACACGCGTTTACAATTTAAGGACACCAATTAATACTTCACGCGTTTACAATTTAAGGACACCAATTAATGATGCAAGAAAATGTAAACATAGTAATAATGTAGCCAAATATTTCGAATGTGTAAATGAAAGTGAATAATCTGATCCTAAGAAACTTGTGGGCATCCAAAATTGTGCGTGAACTATATAATTCCTAACAAACATTATGTGACAATGGAATGGAATACAAGTGTAGATTTGTTTGTATTGGTATGTATGGCTTCATCTAATACTATTAGAGTAACTAACACTTTAAACAAATAACTAATAGTTAATTTTGAGAGCTCAAAGTTTTTCTTTCTTGTTGCGATATAATATTATGTTTAACTAATCTCAAATTAAGAATAAGCATCAACTGCCATAAAAAAGTATATGGCCAAACCAACCAAAAAAAAAGTGTTTACCTAAAATTGGGTTGGTTTGAAAGTATCATGAAACAACAGGTGAGCATGAAGGAGAAATGCAATTACCTGGATCAAACAAACGATCTATGCCTACATTTATTAGGTTCATTAACATCTTGACCAGAACATCTTGACCATCCATAACAAAACAAGATATAAGCTCACGTGTTTTATGAAACATTTCACACAAGAGTAGAACATAACAAAACATATGAACTTCAAACATAATCAACAAAATTAAACTGTCCAGCTAAGTTTATCATGCAATTCTGCCCTTGATACTAAGCGATACAATGATTAACCTAATTGTTTAGGATCATGTCATGCTAGGCGCAAACCAGGTTTATATCCTTTTCCCAAACAATAAACCAAATAACTCAATTCACTTGTTATACTAACAAAAAAAGAAATACTCCAAGGAAACAAGGAACTAATAATTAGAAATATGCAACTTAAATTATTATTTAACAATAAAAATGTCTTGCAATACTGACGTTGTAACATAATACAGAAAGAAGGGAAATGAAATGAAAATAACAGATAGAATATTGTTTGAATGATACATGCCCCTAAACAAAAATCTTAACTCGTATCATTAATCAGCCCTTGGTGCAGATTCAGATCCAAAGTTGCCTAAGCTGACGGTGCGGTGCTAGATGAATCATGTTCATCTCCCTCACCATGAGGAGCAGGAGGTGCAGGTGGAGGTGGAGTCTGGCGAAGACATTTCTTCACCAGAAAATAGGCTCCAATGATGAGCAGAAGGAGTAGAGCCGCCAAAAAGGGTGCCACCACCTTCCAAGGAAAAGCCTTGTGGTGGTGGTGGTGGGGAGCAATCGGATCACCGTAGTTCACCGACGGAAAGGTGACTGGGGGAGCATTTGTTTACATTTTGTTTTTGTTTTTGACGGAATGTGTGAACAACTGTCTGATAGTATTAAGGGAGCGGAATATGCTTACAAGGAACGAGGGAGTACTGGATATGAATATGAATGTATAATTATTATACTGTGATATTATGACCCCCACCTACCATATAATGCAGAGTAATTGAAGTTCTAAAAATGCTCTCAAAAAAAGAAGTTCTAAAAACATGTGTCTAACCAAAAATGTTTTGTAATTGTTTTTTGACAAGTTTTTATAACTTCTTTATATACTGTGATTAAATTAAACTAAAATATAAATATGCTTACAATATGGTCAGCACGTGGTCATTAGCATTATTGAAGATTAATTAGACACAATTTGGTGGAAGCTAACTCTTTTACTTGCCAATTAATTATAAATTAGATTCTTTAACACTTGGCTACTTTTGCTATTGCATGTCCCTTCCCCTCCCCTCCCCTCACTGCCTATCATTCTCGATATTACTAGTAGCTAAACTAAATATTCAATAATCTCCACACGAGCAACCGTAATTTGCATAATTAGAGAAATGTACATCGCAAATTTGAGGACAATATTCTCCATTAGCATAACCAAAATCAAAGTCTAGTGGATTGGTTGACTCCATCATGTCCCATATTGAGCCACTAAAAGTCATGAACATAATGACATTTATTCTTTTCGAAACAGTTGTGTTGCTGCCCCTCTTGCTCTTCATTTATCATGTTAGGGCTGACATTATATTAATGTTTTCTTAGGCTACTATGCACCATTAACTTCTCCACTCATGCCCTCTTCAGACATGGAGTAATTATTTTCGAGCAATGCAAGCCGTGACTTGTGCAAGTGTTATTATTTCTACTTTCTCTAGATTTTCTGCTAGGTAGTAGTATTTGATTTATAGAACAAATAATGCTTTCTTAAGTAAAAGTTGAATTAGAAAAAATAAGAGCAATGTTATTTTGTATGAGTCACACTTTGCTCAAGAATGTCACAAATATGTACACATGTAAATACTTTTAAGAAAAGAAAGGGTTAACTATTATGCATATATAATTAGACAGAAAAGAAAGGGTCATATCCAACAAAAGAGTGAGTATTACAAAAGTGTTAAAAAGTAAGTGTTGTTATCATTTCTCTTATTTGCTTTGCTATCTTCATCCCTCAAAAGCACATGTGTTCGATAATAATAAGATTAGAACCCATAAAAATATACTTTAGATGTTTATTATCATTAAAACTTTAAATAGGAATTTTTGGAGGGTAGAATCGAATAGAGGACAAGAAAAGGGGTAGGAAAGTCGAATTTTTTTTAAAAAAAGTATAGGTTTTTCTTTCCAATGCGGTGGCGCCGCCACCTCGGCCGGCCAACCACCGCGCCAGCCGCCTTGCCGGAACCTGGGTTCGTATGAACCCTCGCCGGAAAACTCAAAGAAAAAGAAGAAGAAAGGAGGAGAGAGTAGAGAGAGTGGAGTGGGAAGAGAGAGAAAGAAAACTTCAAAAATGAATAAAAATGGGTTTACAACCAATATATACTCCACAAACCGGTTCGGTTCTCCTGGACCCGACCCAGGCTTGAACCGAACCGACCCCCAAAACCGGCCCAGCCCGACTCTTCCCCCTTAGGCCCAGTAGCGCGCCCCTTCCCCTTTCCTGTTAAGCCCAACTCATTTCTGCTTACTTACTGCATACCCCATAACTCTACTGCACCCCCTGCATTCATTCATTTTTCTTTTTATTTTATTTTGCTTATTCTTTCATGCATTTTTATCACATTTTATTTTACCGCATCTTATATTGTTTAGTTCGTTTTTTTTGCATTTTTATTTTAATTTTAAGCATTCTTAATTATTAATTTGTATATTAGGCTTGAATGTAAATAATTCATACATTTTAGTTTAATCTTCTAGCATTACACGTTTTAAATTTAGTTCGTAGTTTACAACACGGAACTTAAAATGTAAATTAGGTGAAAGTGTAAATTATTTATTTCCGTCATTTACTTCTTGCAGACCATAGCATGTATCATAGGCTTTTATGTAATAGTTGTAGGTGCATGTGTGCGTGCGTGTGCGTGCGTGTGTGTATGCCTCTTACCTCGTTTCTAGCTTAGGTTAATGGTCTTTGTGGTGATCCAACATCACCACAAAGTACCTACGCTTTTTATTTTCTTGCTCCGATAGTTTAATTTTAGTTTAATCATTAATCATTTAAAAACAACAAAAACATGCAAATAACAAAAACAAAAAAATATTTTCATAAACAAACCTTGATTCCCAAAATCAAGTGACCCTTTTATTTTTATTTCTTTCATAAAGGACACTCGTCCTTCCAAATCAATAAAAAATGTAGATAGATAGATGTCTCTTTTTTTCCTTTATCACTTTAAACTTTTTTTTCTCTTCAATAGCAAGCAAGTTATAGCACAAAACAAGGGTGCTAATACCTTCCCTTTATGTAACTAATCCCCGAACCCTAAATCTTTTCAAAGGGGTAGTTCGAACTTTTTTCCCCTTTTTCTTAAAAATTAAATGTTCAGTCGTGAAATAAAATAGTGAGTCAAAAGCTAATCAAATAACCTTGATCTCCACAAAAATGACGCGACAATGAAACAACAGGTGAGCATGAAGGAGAAATGCAATTACCTGGATCAAACAAACGATCTATGCCTACATTTATTGGGTTCATTAACATCTTGACCAGAACATCTTGACCATCCATAACAAAACAAGATATAAGCTCACGTGTTTTATGAAACATTTCACACAAGAGCAGAACATAACAAAACATATGAACTTCAAACGTAATCAACAAAATTAAACTGTCCAGCTAAGTTTATCATGCAATTCTGCCCTTGATACTAAGCGATACAGTGATTAACCTAATTGTTTAGGATCATGTCATGCTAGGCGCAAACCAGGTTTATACCCTTTTCCCAAACAATAAACCGAATAACTCAATTCACTTGTTATAAATAATAACAAAAAAAGAAATACTCCAAGGAAACAAGGAACTAATAATCAGAAATATGCAACTTAAATTATCATTTAACAATAAAAATGTCTTGCAATACTGACGTTGTAACATAATACAGAAAGAAGGGAAATGAAATGAAAATAACAGATAGAATATTGTTTGAATGATACATGCCC
>Ga0228711_1010905_pt1 | contig 11774 bp, 7 predicted proteins | sample MedpolnodulmetaG_2_FD_177996 | JGI IMG/M metagenome (GOLD analysis project Ga0228711, IMG submission 177996) | Root nodule microbial communities from Medicago polymorpha collected in Santa Monica, California, United States - brown nodules | ecosystem: Host-associated > Plants > Roots > Nodule...
TCACTTTTTATCTCAATTTAACCCATGCGATCTTAATTGAAAAAAAAAAAAGTATTAATTAAATATACTTTTTTATGCTATTTCATATGTATAAGGAACTTCAACCGCTAATTTTATCAAACACTACAAATCCAATCAGCTAGTTTATCCGCTATCAGCTATAAGTTAGTTTATCTGCTATTACCTATAAGCTAGCTTATACTCCGCTATACATTTCACCAAACGGAACAAAAAAGTTTATAGTATGATCTAATAAGGTTAAAAGTGTGAACCAAATAGAAAAGACATCGATCAGAGCATGAAACCAAAAAAAAAAAAAAAGATAAACACGTAACCATATGATCCTATGAAGCACAAACACTCCATCAGATTAGGCGTGTCAGTCGTATACACCGACACATATTATTTCACTTAATTATGTCATTCTCTCAAACTATTATCGGTGTCGACGTGTCTGATATTAGGATCTAAGTTTAATAAAGTATATACCAAATGAAAAAGTGCATTATAATAATGAAGAGAAAATAAGAAGAAAGAGAAACAAACCTAGTTGTTGGTTTTGTTTGAGATGAAGAAGACTAGTAGGAGGAGTTGTAGTTGATGATGATGGAGAAGATGGAAGAATGAAGGAGAGAGAGAAGAGAAAAAGAGTTAAAAGAAAAAGAGAAGCGAATAAGCGAGTGGAAGTGAAAACAGAACCATTTCTATGGAACTTCTTCATTGTAGTGTTACTGCATCAATGTGATTCTGATTCTGATTCTGATTTTACAACACTTCCTTGAATTTAGATCCGTGGACTCATTCATTGATTGATGGGAAAACGATTTTAACAGCTCATAGTCATGACTCATGACAAAGGAAAGTTTTAGTGAATACTATTCAAATTTAAATATTTAGTTATTAAATAATTAAATATAATCGTTTGGTTTTAAATGTGATTAAAGATCAACCCTTAATAGGAAATAAAATATTTTTTAAAATTATTCCAACAAATTTGACTTATATTTCTTTTCAAAATAAGTTTTTTTTATAGTATTTATTTGTTAATAACTAATATATAATTTTCTTTTTTAGTATCTTAACCAGTGTCAAGGACAACAATTAACATTTCTTATATACAATTTACACACTCCGTTTATATTTTGTTAATATTGTATACCTTGTTTAGAAATAGGGATAATTACCTCTTAATCCAACTATTTTCATATTTACCAAATTATCCATGCTTCTATCGTCGAATTTCGTTTATATCGTTTTTATAAATATACACTAAACTCCTTAGAGTTCTCATCAAATAGACAATACTTCCCCTTTTAGTTAACATCATTTTATTTATTTTTTCGATAGACCATAAAAATGCATGAAATTACCACACTCAAAATATTATAGCACCATAAAAAACATAAACATCATTCATAAATTTAAAGCATAAAAATTTATTTACTCAAACTCGTAAATGTGTCTCCACCTCGGACACCCTACTTATTCACTTTGAAAAAGATGGATTTTAACCATTACATAAGTTAACGTATCTTCTCTAAAAAAAAAAAAAAAGTGAACGCATCTTATACAAATTTTGAACAAAAGTTTTGTTTATCAATTTTTGCTTGCATTTTAAGACAATAGAATTGTCACCTCATTTAAATAGATTTAAAATTGCTTGAAGTGGAAGTTTGCGAAAGTTGAACAAAAAAAAAATTATACCTTACACTTTTTCACTCACTCATTCATAGCTATTGTCTGATCTGCTTCAAACGAAATGTTGAAGTTGCTACGTCGCAAAAACATTCTAATCACATTCAACAAAAACATTTCATCAATAACCAAATCAACCTCTTTCTCTTCAAACTCTTCCATAAAAAACACAAACACCAAAAACAACTTCACAAAACCAACTTCACTCACAAAACAACATCTTCACATCTCAAACAAACCCAACACATTACCTTCTTTACGCGAATGCAACGCGCTTCTTCACTCGTTAGTTAAATCGAAGAGGTTTGACTCCGTGTGGAGTGTTTATAATAACTTTTTGTTGCGCGGGTTATCGCCTACTGTGATCACATATGGAATTTTATTGAACTGTTGTTGTAATCAAGGTGATTTTAGTAATGCCCGCAAGGTGTTTGATGAAATGCTTCAAAGAGGAATTGTACCGAATGTGGTCGTTTATACTACTCTTATTCGAGTTTTTTGTAATGAGAGTGATATGGATGAAGCTGAGAGGGTTTTTAAGTTGATGAGGGAATCTGGGGTGGAACCGAATTTGTATACGTACGTTACTCTCATTGACGGGTATTGTAAAACGGGTAATGTTAAACGTGTTTTTGAAATTTATAGTGATATGTTACGGAATGGTTTGCATCCTGATGTTGTGACTTTTGCGAATTTAGTAGATGTTTTGTGTAAGGTGGGTGATTTGAAGGCTGCGCGAAACTGCTTTGTTTATATGGATAAATTTGGTGTTTCTCCTAATTTGTATGTTTATAATTGTTTGATTGATGGTTACTGTAAGGCGGGGGATTTGGTTGAAGCAATGCGACTGCGAGATGGAATGGAACGGAATGGAGTTTTCGGGGATGTTTTTACATGTAGTATACTTGTTAAGGGTTTATGTGACTCGGGTAGGTTTGAGGAAGCTAAGGATTTGATGGAGGAGATGGGAAAAGCAGGGGTTTTTGCTAATGCTGTGACTTACAATGCGGTGATCGATGGATACTGCAAAATGGGTGATATGGAGAAGGCTATTGAGGTGTGTTCGCAAATGACTGAAAGGAAGATAGAACCCAATGTGATCACATTTTCTACCTTGATTGATGGGTTTTGCAAGAAAGGGAACATGAAAGCTGCTACGGGGTTGTACACCGAAATGGTCATCAAAGGTCTTGTGCCTGATGTGGTGACCTACACGGCTTTGATCGATGGGCATTGCAAGGTTGGGAACAATAAAGTGGCTTTTGAACTACATAAGGAGATGATGGACGCGAGACTAACGCCAAATGTTGTCACAGCTACTTCTTTGATTGATGGCCTTTTTAAAGATGGAAGGACTTACATTGCAATCAAACTTTTCTTGGAGAAAACGGGAGTTGGTTCCCCTAGAGGTAAAGAGGATCATAGCGGGTTGTGTTCTCCAAATGACGTTATGTATGCTGCTTTAATTCAAGGTTTATGTAAACATGGGCATATTTTTAAGGCCACTAAGTTTTTCAAAGAAATGAGATGTAGCGGTTTCAAACCAGACATAGTGCTTTATGTTATCATGTTGGAGGCACATTTTCGATTCAAGCACATGTTTGATGTAATGATGTTGCATGCAGACATGCTGAAGATGGGTGTTCTAAGAAATACTTCCATATGTCGTGTGTTGACTAGGGGTTACGAAGAGAATGGAGGTTTGAAACCAGATCGAATGTGTTCTGAGCATTTAATAGATTATGGACATATGAATCTGTTCAAGCTGGTTAAATCACGATAATATATCACAATGGATTTTTTAACAAGCCTGTGAGATTCCCCAACAATTTTAAAGTAACAGTAATCCTTCCATTCTCTTCTATTTCTCCAATTCTTTTGTTGTAATAGTGTGTGTGTGTGTGTGTGTACAGTAATATAAATAAGTTTCTGTTTCAATTTTCATCATTTGGTACCAGTTTCCATCATATTCATTCCATTTACTAAGATTGTGATGGCGTCATAGGATGCCAATTACTGCCAGAAACATTTCAGTTCGGAGATAGACAACTGGCAGGACCTATGAAGAGAGTACTACAGATTGCTTTCAAAAAGTATAAGGACTATAGGTATGTGTTTTGGCAGTGTCAAGGTTCTTAGTATGGGTTTATTGAATTGTTTCTGAATTATCGATACCAATATGTAATGTAATGGCTCAGTAAATTTTTGCTCTTGATTAGGAAACTTAAATGCCAAATTGTCTAAGCAAATCTATATATAATGCAATGACTATGACTGTGGCTGATGTTAAGTGAATGACCCTTATCATCTTTCATTCATTGCTTGATTTTGTCATGAGTCATTGGTCTGTTTTTTATTTACTATACCCATATTTTTAGTGGTGTATAACTTTGCTTAATTGAGTGATTGAGTTATGGAGAGTATGCATTTCTTCATAATGATGCTATCTATAATGTAACTCGATTAAGTGGAAAAAATAAAAAATAAAAAATATCCATTAAGTGGATGAGCTTGCATTGCTGTGCATTTTAATGAAATTACTTGTAAACTTTAAATGTCATGAAGGGTCAATTGGTAGATTTGGGATGTTCATGAACTGAATTTGCAACTCTGCTTACTCAGGTTTAGGAAGTATTTGTTTAAAGTGTTTTGCTGGTTTCTTCACTTGAGAGAAACATGCTTCAGTCTTGTTTTATAATTTATATTACTCCCAAAATTGTTTTTATTTTATAAATTTTGACACCATTTCTTTACTAGCAATTGCAATGAAAATTTAATATCTGTCTTGTCAACTTAACAATTGAAGATGTTATTTAATCATTTTGAAATTTGATCCTTTTTATGGATTGACATAAGAGTGTGCATTGATGGGAAAGTTGAATGGAATAAACCAGTAATGCCTTTGTATAATTAGTTCTGTTTGAATTGGCTTTGTCTAAAATTGAATTTGCGTTAATTTTAGTACATTTTGCAATGCAGAGGATTCTCTACTTCCATGCTTAACATTAGGTGCCATCGTTCATCAGTGAATCATTGATGTTTTGGCTACTATGTTGCTGTTTTTTGTTTCAGCTCAGTCATTTCTAATGTACATGCTATACCTACTTTATCATCATGAGTCGGAAAAGAGGCGTCAACATTGCATTTTGTTCGTCCTGCTGCAGATTTTTTTCAAACACAACAACTTGTAGCAGCCTGCTCCATATCAATATGGACTGCAACTTGACAAGCAGTTTCCAGTTGGACAATAGTGTTTGAGCGCGGACGAGAACATTAGTTTGAGCATCTTTAGTATTGTTCCAGACTTTGTTATTCCGTTGCTTCCAAATGCTCCAAATAACACAAATCAAGTTTCATGAGCCATATCATTGTAAAAATATCACAAATCTAGGTTGGAATATTGGCTTAACAAAATTAGAGGTTTGGTTGGAACAATTATATGATATGTAACTTGAGCAAGTCCTCACTTAAAAATAGATGAATGCTTATAATTCTCACGGAGACACTTTTTTAATTTGACATAATGAATGATGGATTTTTTCCACTCTACAAGAGGTTTTTTAAAAGACCTTTTTTTCCATGATTTTCACTTGAAACCAGATTTTAAGTTTCTTACCCTTTCCTCAAAAAAAAAAAAAAAAAAAGTTTCTTGCTGTTAAATTAAATGAAATATGATGAGATTTAATGATCCAATAATAGTTTTTTTCTTCGAAGTCTCAAGTTTAATGGTCAATAAATGAATTTGAATAAATTCAACCAAACACAACACTAAATATGTCCTTTTGTTTTTTTGAAGGGAAGTCCTTTTCTTTTATATTTTCTTTTATAGGATTGAAATCCTCTCTTAAGTCCTAACTATCACTTTTCACCACAAAATCTTTATTTTTAGACTCAACAAGTTTAGAAGTTACAATGCAATTTTTAATTCAACTTTAATCTATAGAATTTATCTAGACGAAAAAGAAAATTGGAACTTTCTCCATTTATAAAAGAGAAATATATCCTTCAACAATCCTAATTCATAACCCTTGTCAGTGTTCTGAAATTGAATTTGTGACATTCATGAGACACATGAAACGGTTCAATACTTTGCTTCAAATGAGTGACAACAAATTGGTTTATGTCCCCATAGCTCAGTTTCACAATAACAACAACAACCTTAAACAACAAAAACCAAACCAAACCCTTAAAAATTATCTTGAATGCAACAACCACACCAAGGTTCTTCTATTCTTTAGAACCTTGTTAAGAAAAAAATCACCCACTTTCAACTCCATTGATAGCTTCTCTTTTTTGTATACCCTTAAAGCTTGCATCAATAAAAAACATTCCTCTATTCATGGAAAACAATTGCATGCCCTGATCATAAAATTTGGATATGAATCTATAATTCAACTCCAAACATCCCTTTTGAAAGTGTATGCTGAAGGTGGTAACTTATTTGATGCACACAAAGTATTTGAGGAAATACCCGAAAAGAATATTATTTGTTGGACATCTTTGATTTCGGCTTATGTTGAAAATCGTAAATCCAATAAAGGTTTGGAGTTGTTTAGGCTGATGCTGATGAACAATGTTGAGCCTGATCAAATTGTTTTGACGACTGCTCTCTCTGCTTGTGCGGATACTGGGGGACTCGAAATGGGTGAATGGATTCATGATTTCGTTCGGTGTAAACAAGGGATGAAGATTGATTTGCGTTTGAATAATGCTCTCATAAATATGTATGCTAAGTGCGGTGATATTGGAAATGCAAGGAAGTTGTTTGATAACACAAGAAGCAAAGATGTCACGACTTGGACTTCTATGATTGTTGGGCATGCAGTACATGGCCAAGCACATGAAGCTCTTCAACTTTTCTTAGAAATGAACTTTATTGTATCTCCGAACGATGTAACGTTCATTGGAGTTTTAATGGCTTGTAGCCATGCAGGGTTGGTCGAGGAAGGGAAACGCCATTTTCGAAGTATGACCGAAGACTATGGTATAGAACCAAGAGAGCCTCACTTTGGCTGCATGGTGGACCTCTTGTGCCGAAGCGGCCATTTGAGAGAAGCCTATGACTTCATAATGGAGATGTCAGTGCCTCCGAATGCGATCATGTGGCGAACCTTACTGGGGGCGTGTAGCCTCCATGGTGATTTAGAGCTAGCTACTGAAGTTCGGGATAAGTTGATCAACTTGGACCCTGGCTACGTTGGTGACAGTGTTGCTTTGTCAAATATTTATGCGGATAAAGAAATGTGGGATAAAAAGATTATTGTTAGGAGTCAGATTAAACAGTCTAAAGCTCATGGCTTCAGCTCAATTGAAGTGGGAGATTTGGTTAGTTAATTTGGAACTTCAAATGATAGTCTTCCTCTAATGGCCTTGTAGCCCATTAGAGCACTCATAAAGGGCTGTTTGAAGGTACAAGAAAAATTCCAGAATGCTGTTTAGTTTCTTTTTCCTTTTCTCTTCTGTCCCGTCCGCGTTTTAGTTGTAAACAAAATCAGAATAGAATTAGAAACCAACTAAATGACATTCCAATTATAAAAGTGGTACAAACTTATATCTCAAAGATCACTCAAAGTTGTAACCTTTTCCAACTGTAAATCGGTAAAATTTAGTCTGTTACATTCAGTTTAAAGAATAATTTTTTATTTTTTAAAAAATTGGGTATCCGGCTCAATGATTGACTAATATCGGGGACCTAGCTGTTTCCATTTTATTTTTTTATTAATGTTTGATACTAAAGCGGGCTAAAAATAGGCAGAATTCCATTTATCTGATGGTGTTTTTATTGAATATTTACCGATTGAATAAGCTCCGTGTTAAATATTTCCTATGGATGATTTCATTTCAATGTAGGCATATCAGGAACTTGTGATTTCATGTATTTCATTTTTGTTAAAACTTTATACTTCATGATGGTGATCATCTGAACTAAGTGATAGATCTATTCAGTCTTGTGCAATATTTTCTTTGAATTTCATGCGGTCGATGCTTGAATTTTTCCAATGAAGTCTTGCATTCCAAAAGCTTGATAATGAACCTCAAATTTCAGAGGTAGATGCACATTTCTTTTGACATGTCAGAGGAATTTCAACTTCATACTCTTCAGTTATATAATAAAACAAGTATTAACTTCTTAAGCATAATATAGTTAATGATTCATATGCAACTAATATGCAGATAACACCAATATCGGCAATCAAGGAGAAAAGTGCGACAAAATAGAAAGGAGCATGTTCACAAACTCTTTGGCGATACTTCAAAACTTCCAATGGATAGCAGCAAAACTAGTTTTTGAGTTGCAGGCTATTCACGTCGTATGCAATCATAACTGACTGGAGTGAAAAATGATTGGCTTGCTAGGAAATCCATTGGGATATATCAAGTACTGCTTCAGCAGCATTTGTGATTTAACCAACTTGAACAGATTCGTTTGTCAATTGTCATTGTATTAGTATTATAACTCAAGCAGTACACGTAGTAAATGAGATATGCACCCTCATCATATGATTCATGACACTAAATGTCATATTCCATTGAATGCTCGGACAAATTCCATTATGTGCAAAGTGAGCTTAACTCAGTTGGCAGGAACAATACATAATATATGCAAGGTCCGGGGTTCAAACTCCGACCAACACAAAAAAAAACACCAACGTCTTTGTTCTTGTGAGCTTCTATCAGTTGGTGGGGATAATGCATAACATATATGCAAGGTACGAGGTTTAAACTTCAACCACAGAAAAAAAAAACACCAACGTCTTTCTAATATTTTTATTTATTTTAATATTTTTTTTAATTATATATATATATATATTTTTTAATAATAAAAAAATTACACACATGACGTTCACGTCAGCGTTCACCTGGTCAAAATTGGCTTGGGGGCCAAAACTGCAAAATGAGCAATACTTAGGGGGTTGGATTGTATTTTATTTTGTTAGGGGGCCAAAATCGCAACTTTCTGATACTTAGGGGGTCAAAACTGCTATTATGTCTTTTATATAAAAATAATAATATGGAAGAAAATATAATGACGGATTAAAATGGAAGAAAAATACTGTACCATAAAAAAATGGAAAACCATATAAAATCATATTTAAGCTTGAATTACCATACTTCTAAAATTACCATATTTAATAATATAAATAGTTTCGTCCCCGTGAGCTTAGCACAGTTGGTAGGGACATTGCATAATCTATGCAGGGGCCGGGATTCGAACTTCGAACACTCCACTTCTCCATATTTAAATTTAATTGTGTAAGCTTCAGTCATTAGGCTACTAGTAAAAAACAAATATAAATAGTTTCTTTGAGAAACATTGTTACTATATAATTGAATAAATAAGCTTGAATTGAAAACAATCAATAATTTCCCAAAAAGAGAAATCAATCAATAATTTCCAAAAAGAGAAATCAATCAATAAAACCATTCAATCAGCATTGCAGTGAAAACAATCAATAGTGTTTTTTTTTTTGAAACATCAATCAATAGTGTTTCTATTAGGTATGGAAATTGTATATCCCCTTGCTTATATTTATAGGCACTCATTGTTGTTTTTAGAAAAGAAAAATAAATCTCTTTATCTCAAAGAGAGCGAGAGATGAGAAGTAACACTATGATTCATTTTTATTGTTTTGTCTTCTTTTTTATGATATCTATTTACAACTCTCTTCGGCAACACTGTTGCCTCAACGCCCAAACCTATCTTTTTCAAGATAGAACCCTACGTACAAGGCAAGTGTCTCCACTTTCATCTTGAATTTTTTGTTTTGATGGAACCGTAATATTTTTTGAACTAAAAGGAACCGTCCGTAATATTGTTATGTGTGTATTTCGGACTTTGATGTGCTATGGTCAACAAATTGAATAATAGTCATGCATTTCTATTTGTTCGATTGTGATCCAATGAGCAAGTTTTAAATCGGTATTTTTTATTATAAAATTAAATTAAATCTGTCTTTTTTGTACCCGTTAGATTGCGATCCAATGATGGATCAGACCGGTAGGCGATGTTCATGATTGTGAAAAATCAGTGCCACGGAAAAAATCTTACATCGGGTCTTATACCTTTGTGTTTACGTTGATGTAATTTTTTCAAACTCTTGTTGTATGAATATATTGTTCTCACTAAATTTATGGGTCTGTCACAATCTCAACCATTACATGTTTAAGTATATAATTCTTCCACATTCAATCTCTAATTTTTTTCCCTTAACCTACGATTTGGTTTCTAATTATAAATTATTATATGTATTGCATCTTTTTCATATGAATAACAACCCTTTAATGTTCTTCATTGCAGATATTCCGATGCCTATACATCCAAGTTATTTTGATATTTGGGTATAGCTCCTATTTTGTCCATAAGATAAAACAAGTTTAGAATCAATTCATGATCAATCATTGTATTTTTTTTTCTTCTAGAATGCTATTCGAGCGGATGCAATTGAAAGAGAGACAGAGACCAAAGAAAAATCAAAAGTCCCTAAGTTTAAATCAAGAAGCTCTCTTGTTCCTCCAAATTGCAAAACAAAGTGCAAGCAATGTAACCCTTGCACACCCATCCTTGTGAGGACGGAGCGGCGAAAACTAGAATTCACAGTGCCCTATCCAACTGCATGGAAATGCACTTGTAACAAGAAGAAATATGTATGATCCTTGACAATATTTAATTTTCTCTATGTTGATATATTTTATTTCTAAGTTTTAATTTTCTTAGTGCTAGTACTTTGTTCCAAAATGTGAGAGTAGTATCACTTGTACTCTTCTCCAATGTCCTTTTTCAATAAATATCTTTTCTATTAATAGAAAAGTATATGTTTATTTTAATTTTAGTGACTAGAAGAACTCCCTCTTTTTGGTGAGTTGTTTTAGTTGTAGCTTATGGTTTTTTTATTAGTTGTTTTAGCTTTATTATGTTAGTTTTTTTTGAGTGGTCACCTACACATGTAAGAATAATGGATAATATTTGGGTGACATTGTGGTTGATGATATTGGTGACATTGGTCAACCACAATGTCACAAGTGTACAAAAAAACAAACAAAAACATGTGAAAGAGAGAGAAGAAAGTCACTTGTGACATTGTGGGTGGCCAATGTCACCAATAATGTTACCCAAGTACTACCCAATGTTACTCAATTGCTGAGACACACACAAGTTCATCGTACAGTTGAGTACAGACAAGTTGAGTACAGACAGGAAACATGGATTCATATAGTGATCAACAAAAATAGTTATATACCAGTGAAGTGGGAATTTTATTATTGTGCACATGAACATGTACAAACACACACATTTCTGATTTTTCTATCCGTAACAATATTTGTAATTCATTCATAAACTTTGAGTGATTTGGAAATTTTGTTGTATGGTTGCTTGAAATCAGCCACACCTGGACCTTACGATCAAGATTGAAAAAATATTGAGCTTGAAATTTAGACCGTCCAAATCTTGATTTGACGGTCTAGATGTGACCGATAGTATCTTGATTTGACAGTCTAGATGTGGCCGATAGTCTGCCTTACACTATCAACTATGCCGCTTTCAGGATAAAACAGACCGTTCAAACTGTGCGATCACCGTAGATAATCGTTCGAGAATTAACACCTTCAATATGGTATAAAACTACTCTGATATGGTATGAACACCACTCAATCCGAAGGGACAGAAGGAGTAGCTGAAAAGAAGAAGGACTTGTTAACACAAGTCGTAAAGGGAGAGACGAAAAATATTATAAGTTTGAAAATATTTTCGGTATCGCGGATGATTTAGGCGAGCTCTCCTTTTATTAGGGTAGTTCGTAATAAATCCGGAGTGACTTAATTAGTAAGAAACTTATTTGTTTCACGCGAGTATATATTTTCGGAATTTTACGGATATTTTGTTGAATTTGATTTTAACGAAACTTATTCGTTAAGAAAGCACTTTTGGATAATGATAACGAAACTTATTGTTTAACGAATTGAATTGGATCCAAGCTCAAACAGATGGTGACCACGTCGTGGGTGATATATATTTTCTTAAACACTCACCCATTCATAAAAGTGGGAATCCAAGGGCACATTGCCCCCCTCCCCCCCCC
>Ga0228711_1010906_pt1 | contig 11773 bp, 12 predicted proteins | sample MedpolnodulmetaG_2_FD_177996 | JGI IMG/M metagenome (GOLD analysis project Ga0228711, IMG submission 177996) | Root nodule microbial communities from Medicago polymorpha collected in Santa Monica, California, United States - brown nodules | ecosystem: Host-associated > Plants > Roots > Nodule...
GTGATCAAATTCAACACATATTTAGAGAGTCAAAAGTTCATGGCAAACAGGTCTTCCCTTGATTGCCTTGAAACTGAAACTTTTACTGAGTTTCATGAAAACGGGGATTGCCTAAGTAATATCATTGAGCACATTGATTTGGTTAACCACAAGAATGATGGTAATTTATTGGACGCTAAAAATCAAAACAACAAATGTGAGGATGTCCAATATTTTAACAGTGATGGTAATGAGGATGACAATGAAAAATTCGACACTGGTGTCAAGGACGACCTAGCCACCTCTTTTGTGGAAACTTCTGAGAATGAATTTCATTCTCGCAAACGTAAAAGGGAATCATTATCAGAAATGATAAACTGGACCAAGAATATCGCAATACATCCGTTTGATCCCGAGGAGTATAAAGGTGGCCAAGACTTTTTAGATCAGATGCTGTGGGCAAGAGATGTTCTGTCGGTCAGAAAGCATGCAGAACCAGACAGTGGGTCATCATCGAAGGTATAATTTCAATGCACATAATGATTTTATACATGATTTTACACATTGGATTTTTTTGTGCGTTTCATATCCTGAACCAGAATGTTTTCGCATGAATGACTAGTTATCTTTTTATTGTATTTATTAGCATGACAATGTACTTAATTCTGCATACTTAATAAAGATATGATTGCATTCTATCGGTTTCTTTCCTAAAATAATATACATAAATTCCAAAATCTCAGCATGCTAACTGCTATAGGTCAACAAGAGTTAATACAATAATAATATACGGGAAGTTGGATAGCTTTGGCCCAGTCTACAAAATGACTGCTCTCAAAACTAAAGCTCTAACCTAGGCACTTCACAATAACAAAGATATCAGGGTCGAACACTAAAAAAATTCCATCTTTATCAGCAAGTAAGAAAAGGATTATTTGCATTATGAATTTATTAGGTCTGTATTACAAGGTCTGGGTTTTCCATTTACAAGTTCAAGTGTAAAGGAGGGATGATTTGGAAAATAAAAATAACAAATGGGTTGCGTTCAGGTTATACCTAACCTTTGTAACACACACTGTCAGAGTAAGACTCTTACAATTCACATTAAAAAGACATTTTCTTAATGAAGAAAGAAGTCAAATCAAAAAATTTATGTTCGATACACACTTTCTTTTGAACTTGTCTTAAATTTAGTTTGCTTTTGCTTCTTTGACCATGATATTTTCTTCAAAAAAATATCTACTGAATTTTCTGAAAATGTATCCTTTACAGAAGGTGAAGAAGATGCATCCTGCCATGTATGAGGATCCCGTAGTGAAATTGAGATGTAGTAAAAGGCGGCGCTCTGCTAAACCTCGCTGCCTTTGCTGCATTTCACTTTCTGGTGATGTTGTGTTTGAAAAGGAAGAATCTAAGCCATCTGTAGGTCATCGTTTTCAAGTGGAACTCCCGGAATGTACTGGTGTAGTTTATGAGAGTGACTCTAAATGCTTAGGCACACAAGTATGGCCTGTTAACGATGATGCAAAACCTACTACAGAAACAGATCTTGTTGGGAGAGAAAGACGAGGAGAGGGTAGCTGCAATGTTCAAGGTTCTGTTGACTGTGTAAGATGTCATATTGATGCAAACAGGAGGAAACTGAAGCTTGAATTGGGTTCTGCATTTTACCATTGGGGATTTGACAAAATGGGCGAGGAAGTTTCACTTCAATGTATATCTTATCCATCTATGGATTTCATGGAGTGTTCGGAGAACATGCAATGCTTTGATTTTGAGTAGACAAAACAGTGTGGTAAGCCATTTTGTGGAAGAACTCGTAGAAGCTGCTATTTATTTTGTTTGACATGGTTTTGTCGTTAAAATGGCAGTTTATTGCGTATAGACTTCTTTTAGATTCTTATGTTTTGTTACATTTCTTCTGATGATATTTTAAGACAAGTTTATCATTCATTTGTTTGTGGCAAAGTGCTTAGTTTAGATTATTATTATGCTTTGTTACATTTCTTTTGATGATTTTTCAAGACGAATTTATCATTCTAATACATTGTGTTGCCTGATACGTCAAATTATTTGAAGACATGTGGTGGATTGTTTTTCGAGCAACATTTGTATGTTCACAACTACAAATTAAAATGGTTTAGACACGCTCACAAATAGAAAAAGGTAGATAGGAAAAAAATTATTATTGTTTTTTTTTATATAAAAAAAGTCAATTTATTATCGTATTTTTTTTTGAAAGAAAGTCAATTTATTATTGTTATTATCGAAAACATTGGTTAACATGTACTTTTGCTGTGATTGTGACCATATCAGAATTATCCTTGTTTTTCTGTCATCCATGTTAGCGCTTCAATTAACAAAAGAGAGAAGAGCGATTGACTATAACACAATTTTAAAAGTAAACAAAGATTAAAATTCGACACTTAAAAATTGGGACAAAAATGAACATTTTTCTATTTACATTACACGGTCTAAAAATATCTTTTAGTTGCATTTTAATCATCTAAAATTTCAAGTTGATTAGAAAAGTATTATAAAAAATTTAGTCACAAATTTTGCCCTTAGATTAAAATGTCACCATGGTATTTTTCTTAAAACTGTCACTAAATTAGTCTCTACAAAATTCTTTTCTTAAAGTAGAGAAAATTCATAAATTGATCAGTCTCATGAATTTTGTTGAATAAAAAAACGAACATTAAAAAAAGATAATTAAGTTTCCATGCTCTCCTCTTCTTTTGAATGAATTCTTCGTTAATTTTTTTTTTTTGACTCGATTCATCCTTAATTTATTCCTTTAAAAAGATGACGTTTTTTTTTTTTTTAAGGAAAAGATGACATCTTATATATTGAAGAATACTTAATTAGGTTAATTTGTTTAGAATCATATCTAATTGTTTATGAATTTTTTTCCGGAAACAAATTTTTTTTAAAGTGATGGAATAGTCTTCTAATTTAAGGTATTTGGTTTCAAAGACCTCATACATTCAAGATATGTCTTTTTACGATTAGACTAAATCTTTTGAAGTTAATCAATTATTTTCATATATACATAGTATATGAATTTTTCACTAATGAAAATTTCTAGATATGTTATTGTTTAAGTGAGATAACCTAAATGTGTTCCAAAATTTCAAAGGTATTATTCTCTTCATATTGTTTGGTCATGTTATTCTCTTCATTTACTTGGCCAATATACGTTGAAGAGAAGAAGAAAAAAAAACGTCAAAACTTTGGTCTTGGAAAAACAAAATAAAAAAGGGTGGCTTACTATGAATGAAAAGGGCTATGCTTTGCAATAATATAAGTGCATGGTTTGAAGTTGTCAAAATCTGAGACCAAACGAGTCATAAGACCCTGAATTTTTCTTTCAATTACGGTTGGTAGCGTGATTATATAGCACACCTTGCACAACGAATATAATATAAGGTAAATTTCATAGGAAAAAAAAAGAAAGATTGTGAAGATAGTTAATCGAAGGAGACCCTTTAAAGCAAGGATGAAGGGTTTAAATAAAATAGCAGAGGAGGAGAGGATTTATTTTATTTTTTTTAAAATTATGAACACATATTTTTTAAAACAATTAAATGTTTTTTTTAACAAGCAAGAATGAATTATATTAACACCAACCGAGAGTCTTTACTAGCACATGGTGTGCCAAAAAGAACCTCAAAAGTTTACGGTCAAAACGCAACAAAAAAAGAAAACAAGAAAACTTAGCCGATGTCTATACAAACAAATGGACTCGACCACCACATATGAGAGTTTAAACCAATATTGACATTAGATGCTTTCAACCACCAAATGAATGTAACTTGACTTTATCTAACATCTGGTAAATTTTATTTTCCTTAGCCTTGAAAACTCTATTATTCTACTCATTCCACAGAACCCAAACACAACATAACCAAATAAGCTGCAGGGAAGAACGACGAGCTCGTAATCCACCAGAAGAATGAACAAACTGAACAAGATTATCCCGTAAAAAATCCGGATCAGATGATGAACTTAAATCAACTAAATGTAATTTAACTATTATCATTAACCACATTGTTCCCTTCTCGGAAGAAAAAAAAAAGACCACATTGTTCTTTTAGTTTCTTTTAAAATATAAAATATATTAGAAGTATCAATTTAATAAATTAAAAGATGAACGATGAGAAAGTGATAGTTTAGAGATCGGTTTCCTGTATATTTGTCTAAAAAATATATTTTAGCTGACATTTTTTTAATCCTCTAACTTGTTCTTGAGATATAAAATGCCGCCACAATATTTTTATAAAAATTGTCACTAAAAAATTCATTTCTAAAAGTAGTGAACCGAATTCGTAACACAACGGGCTTCATATGAATTTTATCCAATTAAAAAATAGTGTTGAAAAGAAAAAAGAATTATATTGAATATTAACAACACTACTTTTCATACCAAATTCATCCTTATTATTATTTTTTACTCAATTCAACCTTAATCTATTCCATTATAAATATGTCATCTTATTTATTTAAGATTCAATCAGGTTAATTTGTTTATAATGATTAAACTTGAAAATTGCCCCATTTTAAAAACAAAAAAAATTAAAACCTGTATTGTACTAGGGTACATATTTAATTTGTTCCGACCTTGGTAGACATTATATGACATACTTTCCTCAAGTAGCTACAACATGTGATGCAAAGTTGGTGAATGATTGGTTATATGTATACTCGACTGTATACAACATCATGTGACATTCAACTTTTATAAAAAATTACTAAAATAAAAACCATTATTATTTTTTCGTTAGGTGAGGATTCAAAATCTCTAAATATGCTTAGCTATCTCGTTCATGTCATCGAAAATCATAACAAAATGTTGATTAAAATCTTCTTCATCTTGTTGAATTGTGAGAGGTCTTGCATGTGTTTAACGTGAATCACGCTTTCAACCGTATATTCTATGAAGTCTTTGTGCTATGATTCACACTACCAACCATGACACTTACCACATTACATTAAACAAATGCAGTCCTCACACAATATAATTCAACACTTAATGTATACATATTTATGGGTTTGAATCTTAAGGATTGTGCGGTAGCTCTCAACAATTGAAGTGTCCCCTCAAATCACTTAGAAATCTCCCTTTATATACATTTATGGTTTAACAAGTAGATCACTAATAAACTTTTAGCAAGTGTATTAAAAATGTGTAGTAATTAAATAAGGATGTAATAAAAAGGGGGGAATGCACTAGACATAACTTGGTAAATATTTCTTCTGGAAAATGATTTGGTCTTCGAATCCTCTATCTTTTGTTGTTCGGTAAATTGCGCTTTTTCTCAACAATTATTCTCATGGTTTCACGATGAATTAAAAAATAGTTTTGATCAATCTGTGAACTCAAAACCCTCTTCTATGATTACAACCCTCTAATATCTTAGGTGAGTTCGTAATCGTCGAAAGTTTCATAACTGTTAATATCTAAAATCACAACCTAACAATCTTTTTTTTTTTGGTCAGGTAGCCTAGTGGCTAGAATTCACCTTATAAGGTGAATAAGTGGGGTGTCTGGGGTTCGAACCCCGGCCCCTGCATATAATAATGCATTGTCCTACCAACTGAGTTAAGCTCACGGGACCACAACCTAACAATCTAATATCTCTAAAGTGATACATTTGGTTGAACAATATATTAGATCGAAATCAACGGTTAAGACTAATAATCAATTGATATTTGAGATCAATTCATATATTATCAATGTATAAAAGGCATCGAGAATAAATGTACCGAATAAAAACTAGGATTGCAATTGAATTGAACAAAGTTTCACAATTACATAGTTCAAACAACTGGAAATAGATTTATCCATGACCAAGTCAATGGTAAATTAGCTACGTGTGGCTAAAACATAAACAACTAATAAGTTTGAATACATTACATGCAATAAGGACCAATTATTAGTTGAATGGTGAATCACCATGAATCCCTCAAGTTGGGAGCCTCAAAAATGTCTTCAAAATCTTCAAAAATTGGACCTTGCTCAGAATTGAAATCAGGATTTTATAAGTCAGGTCTAGTTCATACAAATCGCGCCACCATGCTAATAGATCGTGTTGTGATCCTTCACTTATCCTACATGGCAAGTGTCTTTAATGAAAAATTGTGCCATTATGCTCTATATCATGTCACGATTGTCTTCATACTTCAAATCTCTTTTTTTTGGCACTCCTTTGAATTGCGGCGCGAGATCCCTGGGTCGTGCCACAAATTTTTGTGAATTTAAATCCTCTAATTAATCCCAAAATCGTGTCACGATCTCCATAAATCGTGGTACAATTTTAAGCTTCAAAGTTTGATTTTCTTGTACTAGCATCAAAACAATCTAAAACTCCCTAAAAGACATTAAAATGAGTAAAATAAAATAATATGACAGAGTGTCATCAATCATCACCAATTTCGACCCATTTACGATTGTGTTTCTCTGTCACTGGACTTGTCAAACCTTCCTATATCAGAGAAAGGTTTTAGGAAGTGACAATAGAATGAAACACAGAAGATGGTGGAAAAAAAAGTGACACTAGAATTTATAACAAAACATGTTCACTGATCACCAAGAAATTGAGCACTGATGATTATCTTATGACACTTGAATGAAACACTCTTGGTGACACTAGGTGGATACTAGAATGAAACACAAAAGATGACCACTGATCACTTAAGAATCCTAAAAAGAGAAGTGACACTAGAATGAAACACTTGAGCACTAATTGTTTTTAAGATTCTTAGGAAAACATATATAATTTATAACCTAAAATAGTATGTCAAAGTTAAAATATACACCAAAGTTCTCAAATCACAAATTAAATTTATAACCTAATTCTAATTTTGGAGAGGCTAATTATACATAGGAAATAGAGAGCATGAGAGGGAGCGACCAAGAGAGACATGATCTCTTGCGATCACACCGACGATCATTCTCACCGGAAGTGATGAAAAATAGGGGGAAAGGGATCCAAGCAGGGTGACACAAACAGGGAGGGATGGGGATGATTGGCAGGATGTGAGACTGCGACGTTGGAAAGCATTGAGATAGGATGATCGAGGTCAGATCAGGCAGCAGGAGAGCAAGCAGATTGGAGGTTCTACAGGTAATGTAAATCAGCGGTCTAGGTCAAGGGTTGCAACGAGTTCGATGAGGTCAGCGGATGGCAGGGGTTCATCTAGGGTTTATGATGGTAATCACGGTGATGGTGGAATCAAACTACGACGGTCCCCTTCAATGAAACCGCGTCGGTCAGCTGAGGGAAGGCGCGCGACTGCTGCACCTTATGGGCAGTCATGTGCAGTTGAAGATTATAGGGAGTAAGTAATTCCGGATTCTTCTTTCAAACAATTTGTCACTTTTTATTTTACGAATTTTCCGCCATAACTGTCTCATTTTTATCTGAGGAAAGGTTTTGAAGTATGTGGCATTCTTGAGGATGTTGTGGTTTCTAGTAAGCGTAACATTCATGGGGAATATTATGGTTTTGTTAGATTTTCAAAAGTTAGAGATGTCGGTAAACTTTTGAAAGCGGTTAATGCTATTTGGTTTGGTAATTTTCGAGTTAATGCCACGGTGGCTCAATTTGATCGTTCGGCTGAGTATGTGGGAAACGAGGAGGTGGTTGCGAAGGGTGAGGGTGATCGTGGTGTTAATGTGGAAGTGAAGAAACTGGGTGAGGGAGAAAAGAAAATGAGGTTGGGTTGGCATGGCGTGGGAGGAAGGAGCTCGGAGGATGAGAGTGATGATGTGGGGTGTGTTGGTGAGGGTGGCGTGAGGGTTGGGAAGATGGTGGTTCCGGTGAGGGGTATCAAGGGAAACCGTGTGGAAGGAAGGGCGATGGTAGGGGACAGGAGATGGGAGCACGTGTCTGGTGTGGGGAAACAGAAGGAATGTATTCAAGTACCGAACGTGTTGGTAGGTACACATCAGATTAAAAAATTGGTTAGGATGTATAGATCTCAATATGTTGATCTGAAATGGGCACGTAATGGTATGGTAGCATCTGTTATTAATGGGGAGGCAGTTCCAATGGTTCAGAATAGAATTGAAGATGCTGGTTTCACTGATTTAGACATCATTTCGATGGGTGCTGATAAAGTGTTTATTCGAAGCTTATCAGATTTGGATGTTTTGAAGATGGTGAATGAAGCTTCTGACTTTTTTAATCTTCTTTTCACTAATTTTGTGAGATGGGAGAAGAAGGTGGTGCCTTTTTAAAAGAGGTGCTTGGTTGAGACTGTATGGTATTCTACTTCATTCGTGGAATGAATCCTTCTTTAAATTATGTGTTTTTGATTGTGGAAGATTTATACGGACTGATTGTTGCTCTTCGGAAAAGGAACGGTTAGATTATGTTAGGGTGTTGGTTGTTACGCCTTCTTTGGATATTATTTCTATGACTGAAAAATTGGTTATTGATGGTGTGTTGATCGAGGTGAAGATTGTAGAGGAATGGGGTTTTAGTATCGGGGAAGATGCTTGTCTCTTTGAAGATAGTGATGGACATAATGGTCAGTCAGATAATGAAGATGTTCATGTTGACCCGGATGTCTGTAAAAATGTTGATACTTTGGTAGGGAAAATTGTGGAATATTTAGAAGATTCTGAGGTAAATGGGGATGCAGATAATGTTAGCATAGAGAGTTTGAAATCTGATGGGGGCCTTGTTGATACTTCCCTTGGGGAACCGCATATGGTTTCTTCTTCGCCATGTGTGGCTTCTTCGAGGGAGGATATCGATCAAACTATTGAGGTGGTGGAAGTTAATCCAAAGCATGCATCGCCAGATGTCCATATTGATGATTATATAGCTAGGACGCAAGCTTAGGTTACTTCTGATTTGCGTGATGTTGCAAAGAAAAAGGTACCAAGGAATAAATGTACGACCTCCTGTCCACCTCGGGTAGGGAGGCCGTCAGTATCGGGACCATGGAGTATGGAATGGTTATGTGATCAGATTCATGCTGATGCAGGTATAGTTTCTTCATCCAGAAAGAAGGGCAAACAACCAGTGGTTAGAAAAGTGGTCCAGCCATCAGACGAGGTTAATGGTTTTAAGCGAAAGAAAGTGGGGGGTGTGCTTCGTCACTCTGTGTACTCGTTAAAAAAGGTGGCGAGGCTCCCTAATAATGATCGAGTAGCTGTGTTACATGATTTCAAGAGGATGATTTGTAAGAGGCATGGTAAGGAGGGTGTGTCACGATCAACGGATAATGTTTCTAAGGTTGTTTCACATGGTGCATCTTCATCATCTTCTGTTAATAATGACTGGAAAAATTGGGTGGTTTTGAAAGGTGATGAGGATGTGGAGGTCGAGGATGTGTGGGGGATGGGGAAGTCGATAGGTGTTCATTTTAAGAGGGATAGCCACAACATGTTTAGTGTGTTGTCAAGAACAAAGAGGGATAAAAATAAGTCATAAAATAATGGTGCGGTGGAGGGAGGTAGGCAGTCAGGTGGGGGTGATTAGGTGTGCGGTTTGTGGGTGGGGGTGGTGAGGGTGTTTTCTATGGAGATGTTATCTTGGAATGTCCGGGGGTTAGGTGGTTTGGAGAAGAAAAGAAAGGTTTGTTTGCTGGTAGGGGAGAAGTTACCGTTTATTTTATGCATTCAAGAAACTAAGTTGTAGACTTGTGATGACTTTGTGTGTGCTTCTGTGTGGCGAAACTCACCTCATTCGTATTCTTTTCGTCCTTCGGTTGGTGCGTCAGGGGTCTCCTAACTGTGTGGGATTGCTCTGAGGTTGAGATGTGGTAAAAAATATACTTGGTTCAAGGGTGATGGAAATATGTTGGTTGATTTACCGTTGCATGGGCGAAAATATACTTGGTTCAAGGGTGATGGAAAATCAATGAGTAGGTTGGATCGATTCCTTCTTTCGGAGGAGTGGTGTTTGGAGTGGCCTAATTGTGTTCAAGTGGCTCTTTTATGTGGGTTGTCAGATCATTGCCCTTTGGTGTTAACAATTGATGAAGAAAATTGGGGTCCAAGACCCTCCCATTTGTTGAAATGTTGGCAATAAATTCCTTGTTATAAGCTTTTTGTTAGTGAAAAATGGAATTCTTTTCAGGTAATGGGATGGGGTGGTTACATGTTGAAAGAGAAATTTAAATTAATAAAGTTGGCTTTGAAGGAATAACATGTGTCTAATACTCATAATTTGTCTGGAAGAATATCTACACTGAAAGAGAAGCAGCTCGCCCTAGATGGGAAAGGTGAGGAGGAAGATCTTTCCGAAGATGAGTTATCAGAGTTACATGGTATTACGTCGGATATTCATTCCTTATCTCGGCTTAATACCAGTATATGTTGGCAGCAATCTAGACTTTGTTGGCTCCGTGAGGGTGATGCAAATTAAAAAAAATTCCATTCCGTGTTAGCATGTCGGAGGCGCAGGAACACTCTGGGTTCGATAATTGTGATCAGTGTTGTGGTGGAGGGCGTGCAGCCCGTCCGCCAAGCTGTGTTTTCCCACTTTGCTAGTCACTTCCAGGCACCTCATATCACTAGACTGACGATCGATGATTTACAGTTTCGTGGTTTGTCCTATGCGGAAGGGGGCCTCATTAAGCCCTTTTAAGTAGAGGAGGTTAAAGCGACAATTTGGGATTGTGATAATTTCAAGAGTCCAGACCTTGATGGTATCAACTTCAGTTTCATCAAAGATTTTTGGATGGACTTGAAAGAGGATATTATGAGGTTTGCTACAGAATTTCATCAGAATGGAAAGTTGTTAAAAGGTATAAACTCAACTTTTATTGCCCTGATTCCTAAGGTGGAGTGTCCTCAATCTTTAAATGACTTTCGACCCATCTCTTTGGTCGGAAGCTTGTATAAAATTTTGGCAAAATTGTTGGCAAATAGATTGAGACAGGTTATTGGGAGTGTTATTTCAAAGGCCCAGTCTACTTTTGTTAAAAAAATAGACAAATTCTAGATGGGATTTTGATTGCGAATGAGTTTGTCGTTGATTCTCGTAAGTCTAAGAAAGAGTTGTTGTTGTTTAAGGTGGATTTTGAGAAAGCTTATGATTCCGTCGACTGGGAATATCTTGATTCAGTGATGGGCAAAATGTGTTTTCCAACTTTGTGGAGAAAGTGGATCAAGGAATGTGTAATGACGGCTACAACTTTTGTTCTTGTTAATGGCAGTCCTACAAATGAATTTTCTCTTGGCAGAGGGCTACATCAAGGTGATCCGCTTTCACCCTTCTTGTTCTTATTAGCAGCAGAGGGGTTGAATAATATGATGAAGGCAATGTGTGAGTCAACTTTGTTTCGTGGGTATAGTGTTGGTTCGGATAATCCGATGATTGGGTCTCACCTTCAGTTTGTAGATGACACGTTACTTTTAGGTGAGAAGAGTTGGGCTAACGTACGTGCGTTACGGGCTGTTCTAATCCCTTTTGAGGCAGTGTCTAGGTTAAAAGTAAATTTTCATAAAAGCATGTTGGTGGGTGTGAACATATCTGAATCGTGGTTGATTGAGGCGGCGACGCTGTTGAATTGTAAAATGGGGAAAGTGACTTTTATCAATTTGGGATTGCCTATTGGTGGAAACCCGCGTCGGTTGTCTTTTTGAGATCATGTTGTTAACCGTATAAAATCTAGACTGTCTGGTTGGCAAAGCCGGTTTCTTTCCTTCGGTGGTCGCTTGATTCTCCTTAAGTCTGTCTTGACCGCTCTGCCATTCTATGCTCTTTCCTTCTTTAAGGCTCCATCAGGTATAATCTCTTCCATAAAATCTCTTTTGATTTTTTTTTTTTTGGGG
>Ga0228711_1010907_pt1 | contig 11773 bp, 9 predicted proteins | sample MedpolnodulmetaG_2_FD_177996 | JGI IMG/M metagenome (GOLD analysis project Ga0228711, IMG submission 177996) | Root nodule microbial communities from Medicago polymorpha collected in Santa Monica, California, United States - brown nodules | ecosystem: Host-associated > Plants > Roots > Nodule...
CTTTCAGACCAGGACATATCTGACACCAAGTGGGATTTTAGTGTCGTACCCATTCCTGTAAGTCGTCTCCTCGAGATTCCGTTGAGGAATATCTCCATTCCCAAGGATCCTTCCTACTTCCTATTTACTAATATGGATTGTTGTTTCATTGTTGGTTCCTGCAATGGATTAATCTGTTTGAATGGTGATTCTTCCCCCACTAAGCCTCTAAACCGCTGGCTTCGTTTTTGGAACCCAGCTACAAAGACATTATCTGAGAAATTAGGGTATCCAACTAACTTTTTCAAGTTTATTACATTTGGCTATGATATTTTAAATGACACTTACAAGGTTGTGGCCTTCTCTGCCAACAAGGTCAACGTCTTCAGTATGAGTGATAATGTTTGGAGAGATATTCCAACTTTTCCCATTGTTCCTTTTGGGGTTGAGTCTAAACACCTCGAATGTCATCCATTTTTGAATTGTGGCGTGTATGTGAGAGGCACTATTAACTGGTTGGCTATTCGAAATATGACTGATCAATATGAATGGCGTAATATTACAATCGATCAATTTGTTATCATCTCACTTGATCTGGCCACAGAGACATATAGGCAGTTGCTGCCACCTAGCGGTTTTGTTGAAGTACCACCTATTCAGCCATTTGTAACTGTATTGATGGATTGTCTATGTTTTTCTCACTATTTCAAAGGGACCCATTTTGTTTTATGGAAGATGATGGAATTTGGAATTCAAGAGTCTTGGACTCAATTCCTAAAAATAAGTTTTCAGGATCTTCAAATTGATTATGGCAGTAGTGATTGGGAGGGATTTGAGGAGCAATTGTTCCTGTTACCATTGTGTGTTTCTGAGAGTAACGACACACTGATAATGGCATGCAAGCAAGAAGGCTATGATTTTGACCAACAAGATGCAATTCTCTATAATTGGAGAGATAAAAGAGTAAAGCATATTGAATCTGACAAGAATATAATATGGTGGTTTTATACCAAGGAGTATGTTGAAAGCTTAGTTTCAACCTCTTGAAAGTAAGTTTCTATTGAATGATTTAATTGTTCAAATTTAATTGTTTTATAATCTCTGAACTGAATGAGTTTGTTTCTGGTTGTTCTTATATCTATTTGTTATAATTATAACTTGAAGATAATCGTCCCTAAAGGATATTCAATAATTCTTGAATGACCTTAATTTGGTTGGTATTTGGAACATTTTATACAAAACTAAAGTATGAAGTTGTTCTTGATTTGGAAGGATAATAAATTTAAAATTGAAATGCCAGGAAAAAAGTCATAAAAAGTAGTAGAGTGAAATGTTAAAGCAAGAAGCATGTCAATGGATTGGTTACATATATCTTAAGAGTTGGGCAAAATTATTATCAACTGATCTATACGTAGCCCGTGCTTTTTTACTTATGGGTGAACAGAGCCTTAAATGAGTACAAGTACCTACATACTCATTGTCGTACACCAATGGGGGTTGGGTCTAGCGGAAGGGGATAACTTCCCACAACGTGTGGCAAACCAAGGTTCCAATCTCGGTTTGGAGAAGTTCAAGTACCCTTAGTAAGATTACCTCTAGTGGAGGGAACCTATTGGAAACAAAGAGTTATCCTATTATTATGTTTTATAAGCACGAAAAATGCTTTTGCAAATAATTGTATATATAATATGTATATTTTACTTTCAGCTTTGGTTTTTGAGTACCCTTGCTTCATATTATGTGCCTAATCCCTACCTAGGTTTAATGCAGCTCTGTTCTTTTGTGTGATTTATATGAACCATGGTTTTTCCTGATCATTATTCTTACATGATACACGTGATTCCTCTGAAGGCCCAAAAATACCATAAGCCAATAGCGTGAGACACCTTTCATTTTGATTGTAGGATTGGCACTGAAACTTCTGTGAATATAATTGCAAGTTTTCTTCAGTTTGTATATTAACTTTCCTAACTCTGCATATTTTTCTCATCATCCAAAATGACATTGTTGGTAAGCACATTGTTTTATTTGTAGATAATCAACACAACTCAGCATTTTACTTTGCAAAATTTCAAACTTTTGTTTCCTGTTATGATTAATTTTTTTCTGATTCTGTTTCTGCCGTTGTAACACTCTAAGTTTGCTCTCTGCAGGTTATATGAAAATACTATGATCTGGTCACCTTAAAGAACTAATGTGATTTTTGGTTTTTAACTTTTTATCGTTAAGTTTCATTGTTGGTACGAGTAGAATAACTTGATAGACATAAAAGCTGAAGCAGTTCATTTATTTATGATGATTAAAAACTCTGACTAATTCCGAATTTGATTACCATGATCTATGACTCAAGTATGATCTATGCCATTTTTCATCGTATGAGTTTCCACACCAAATCTTTCCAATAGATCTTTATGAATTAGACGTGTATTATCATCTTTATCCATAATAAGTGCTCTTAATGCTGGTGTCACTAGATAATCTTGACCTTCTACCACCATTATGCCTTTGCCTTTCTCTTTTTAACCCGTAAATACTATGATCCATGACGTTTATATGAAAATACTTCATAGAAGTAATATAATTTTTGCTTTTTCGCTTTTTATCATAAGTTGTTTTGAAATATTGCATTGGTACAAGTAGAATTGCGTAGTAGAATTATATCATAAGTTGGTTTGATATTTTTGTTTTGTCACATTTCACCATATGTTGTTTTACTACTACTAACTATATCAGCATATGGGAAGATTGCCTTTGCATTTCAATGTTTTTTCTACATTTAAAACAATATTTCTCTTATTGAGTTAACTTGTTTGAGAGACCGGGGTTATTCTGATTTCCTTCATGTTCCTCTCAAAAGACCTAAGGGAAAATGGAAAAACTAAAACATTAAGTTCAGTGCTCCATTAAGTGAATTAAATTTCATCTTGATTATTTCTTTGAAATACCATTTAATATTTGTCTGGTTGTCTTCAATTCTTTTTGACAGGACAAAGTTGGCAAGTGCTCTGAAAATGGCTCACTGTGAAGAACATGTCGTAACTTAACTGAGAAGTCATTTTGATGCAGTAAGAAAGTTTGGTAAAAATTTATGTCATGCTGTAAAAATTGTATTCTCTATTTATTTTTGGTTCCTTCCAAATGGTTATGTTCCTTACTCAAGGATGTAGAGTTCAAATCTGTAATTTACCAAACCAATACAGTTAGTTAGTAACGGTTATTCTGTTACTCAGTCTCCATTATGTTGTCTCTATAGATAGACACTATTTTAATCATTTCTACAAATTCATTTCCTCTCATTTTGCTCTCTTCTACAAAAACAACAATATACAACACTTTTTTATTGCAACATACATGTTTTAGAGGAATCGACAAAACTGCAACCACCGTCGCAACCATGATCGCATTAACACATTTGTCTGCCATAATCAGAAATATAAAAAATAGTGAGGCTGCACATTTGATCATGATGTAAAAAATGACACGCAACCACGGTTTAAAACCATGTAGATGAACACAAGTCTTGATACCAAAAGAATCTTGAGAATTAGAAGTAATCGACTTGAATTTGAGTGAGAAAGTGGACTTGAATTTGTGCTTATCCATTTGGTGAAGCCTTATACAATTTTCTTCTAACTAATGTCATTGTCTCAATTGAAATTAGTTTTCGAAGGTAACTACAATAATTAACTACCTTTAATAACTCAAATAGTAAACTTGGAAAATGTTTGGTGTAGTGTACACACTAAGAGAAAAACAAATAAATTATTTTTTTTGAATGGCAAAATTTTATTAATAACCAAGTCTATGCATAAGACGAACAAAGGCCGATAAAGTAGAAACAACATCACAAAGGGTGTCGTTTATAGGCGGAACACCCAAAAGAAATAACATACATATGATCAATGCTTTTTGTATCTATTGCAAAAGATTCTATTAGAGATGTTTATCATCTAAAAGCTTATACTTTACAAGAAAAAGAAAAATGCATGTGTTTTATAGGAAAATCTAGCAAGCATTCTTTTAAGCAGAATGAAAAAAAGATTCTATTAGAGATGATTATCATCTAAAAGCTTATACTTTACAAGAAATAGAAAAATACATATGTTTTATAGGAAAATCTAGCAAGCATTCTTTTAAGCAGAAAGAAAGAAAAATGTTGTATAACTTGTTTCAGATGCAATGATAACAATAAATGGCTTTTCATTAGTAAACCTTAAACCCTAAATTTGTCAACATTGCAGATCCAAAGATATTAATATTCCGTAGTCTTGAGTATATTTAGAGGAATATGTACTTCGCCGCTTTATGCTATTAGCTTTTATCCTTTTATTTTTTACCGACTATAAATCGATATTAGTTTAATGAACTTTATCAATTTGAATGAATACATATTATGAATTTGAGTAAATTACACTCTCTTCCCCTCAAAGATGCTTGAATTACACTCCCCTCCCCTCTTATGTTAAAATATACACTCCCCTCTTATTCAAAATATATTAGAAAACATTTCATTCTCCTTCTCTAAAAGAAGCTTGAATTACATCTCACCTCCTCTCTTATGTTAAAATTTACATTTTACTCCGTCAATATATTTTTTTTATTTCTAATAATCTAGCAACAAAAAAAAATTAATCTAACATACTTCGGAAAAAAAATAGTATTGTGGTTTATTTTAATATAATCAAAATTGGAATACATATTTTTCGCTATTTTTTATTCACAATTTCATTAAAATATGTGAAAAATTACAAAAGAAAATAAAGTATGGTAATTTCAAAGTTAATTTTGATACTCTAAATTATAAAATTAATGGAAAAATATTGAAATTTAATTATCATTGACATTTAAATTATAAAGAAATGAATTTATTTTTCTTAAATGGTGGTTCAAAATTAGTATATATCATAAAAATAATTATTTAAGTTAAAAAAGATTAAAGTGTAGTGCATATTTAATTATTAAGGGAGAAGATTATAATTCAAGTATCGTATAGGGGAGGGGAGTATAAATTTTTCTTTTCGAGGGATAGAAGTGTATATTTTAACATAAGAGGGGAGAGGGTGTGTACTTCAAACATATTTGAGGGGAGTGAAGTGTAATTTACTCTACTAATTTTTCTATTTATTTTTTGTATGTGTGCTTTTTTGAAGGGATGTTGTTGTTGATGTCACTATTTCTCAAAAATAAAAAATATTTACTTTTTCCGTTTTGTCCAAAAACAAAATACTTTTCGGTATAAAGACTTGATGACTCAGAAATACACAAACGTTTGTTAGGGTTTCAACAACAACATATCTGCTGCCTCTCTCTCTCATTATGTATTCTCCTCCGCCTAATTCTCTTCATTCAAACAGCGGTGCTCCCACGTCAGTCCTCTTCGATGAACTCATCACTGAAATTCTATCGTGGCTACCTGTCAAAAATCTGATGCAATTTAAATGCGTTTGCAAATCATGGACAACCCTAATTTCTCATGATCCTTCCTTTGCCAAATTGCACCTTTACCGGTCGCGGAACACCCACCTAGCACTGTTTTCAGATCAGTTGACATCTGACACCAAGGAATTTAACGTCATAATACCCATTCCTGTAAGTCGTCTGCTGGAGAGTCCGTCGAGGAATATCGCCAATCCCAACGATCCTTACTACTCAATTAGTAATACAGATTGCCGTTTCATTGTTGGATCCTGCAATGGATTACTCTGTTTGCACGGTAATTCTTTGCCTACTGAGCCTCACAACGTCTGGTTACGTATCTGGAACCCAGCCACAAATACATTATCTGAAAAAATAGGGTATTCAACTAAATTTTTGAAGTTAACATTTGGCTATGATAATTCAAATGACACTTATAAGGTGGTGTCGTACCATGCCAACAAGGTGAAAGTTTTCAGTTTGAGTGACCATGTCTGGCGAGATATTCAAAGTTTCCCGATTGTTCCTCAGCCATTTATGAGAGATGGTGTGTATGTGAGTGGATCTGTTAACTGGTTGGCTATTCAAAATATGACTGAATATGAATGGAGTGATGTTACAATCGAGCAATTTGTGATTATCTCACTTGAGCTGGGTACTGAGACATATCAACAGCTTTTGCCACCTAGTGGTTTTGTTGAAGTACCAACTGTTGAGCCATCTCTTATTGTTTTGATGGATTGTCTATGTTTTTCTCACAATCTCAAAGGGACCTATTTTGTTTTATGGAAGATGATGGAATTTGGAGTTCAAGAGTCTTGGATTCCTTTCCTCAAAATTAGTTTTCAGGATCTTCAAATTCATTATGAGGATCTATTGTTCGTGTTACCATTGTATGTTTCTAAGATTAGCGACACAATTATAATGGTAAGCAATCAAGACCCCTGTGATAACCAACATCCATTTGTCTATAATTGGAAAGATAAAAGAGTAGAGCATATTAAATCTGTCAACAATAGAATATGGTGGTATTATGCTATGGATTACGTTGAAAGCTTAGTTTCAACCTCTTAAAAGTAAGTTTCTCTTTAACAATTTAATTGTTCAAATTTATTTGCAGTGTTTTATAATCTCTCAAACTATTTCTTTAAACCATGATTATTTTATTTTTAGTAGTGGAATCTAATTTTTAATATCATTTTTTGTGTTTTTGTTCTAAACTTTGTATTTTGATGTTTCTCTCTACTGTCTAATATGGGTGTTTCTTGAATCATCGGACTACAACCTCAACTTCAAGCACATCTGGCGTTATTGATGGTAGGAAGAAAGGGAAAAGGAGTCATATTGGATCTGCATTTTCTTCATTTTGTATAAGACATATGCCTCTTTTGGACTTCTTTGAATGTGTTTGTGGAAATTCATCACAAAATATTTGTGTTGTTTTGCAACTGTACCCTTATTTTTGCATTGTCCCGTGGAAATCTCTAATTCTTTAAGTGATTCGAGCACACATTTTTGCAATGGTTGGATAATCATTCTTTTATATTCTCTGCAAATTTTTCCATGGATTTAGATTTCTCTCGCTGTCAACTATTTTAACCCAATCAAACTCTATTTTATCCGGTAGTGAAGCCATGGTAGAGGTGCCTGTACTAGGTCCTTAGAAACTAACTTTGATTTTCAAACCTTTTTTTTCCTTCTGATTTTTGCTTTGTGTTTTAAGCTTGGAGTGTATCATATGCCTGCAGTAAAGCAGTCTTTTCTCCAGAGAACTTTAGCATTTCTGGAGTCTTCGGCTTCAGATCACAAAGATTAATTCTTTTGGCTTGAAATCGGTTTCCAAAAGACACAGCAAACTTATAAACCAAGCTATCAGTCATGTTACAGTTAACAGTAACTGTAACAGAACCACTAACTAAAGTTCTAGCAACTAATCCATTTGTTTCCTTAACATAACTAACAATTTAACATTTTCAATTTAGCATAGCTAAACAAAAGAAAATAAAGCAAGAACTAAGCCGATAGGAACGTTGAGTGTCCAACGATGGATAGTGGTATTTAGGGATGGCAAAACCAGTCTGGTTTTGTAATTGAATCCATTGCCAACATATCAGAATTGGTTCACTGTTACATCATATATAGACAATCTTGTCATAACAACTTGCATAATCTTAAGAAAGGGAAATAATAGAATCATAAATTTAGGAAAGGAAATAAATTGAACCATAAATTTAGGAAAGGAAAATAACTGAATGTAATCAAGTGCAATTCTACTTGCTCACAAAATCCTTCGTCTAATCACTACAAGAAATCCTCTATTTACTAACCAATTCAAAACTGCATTACTGGCGGATATACACCCTCAGTAATTACTGACGGAATAAACCTTCAATAATGCAAAAAAACCCTCAATAATATTACTGACGGAATAAACCCTCAATAATTCAGAAAATTACGTTACTGACGGATAAACACGGTCAGTATTGTGAATGACCAATCTACCTTACATTAGTGACAGATTTTTTCCGCCAATAACGATGATTGCATATGAGACTGAACTACTGACGGATTTTAATCCGTCAATAATGTTATTACAATTACAAAAACCACCAGTAACATATAGGGATTACCTTTTTTTTAACACATAATCACACCCTCACTTTTCTCTCAGTAGCTCTCATCTTCCCTTCCCCTTCGCAATTCTCTCTCTCGCCACCTATCTTTCAACCGCGACGCCTTCTATCCTCTCAAGCCTCATTTCGTCTCTGCCTCTCGTCCTTGACCTCTCTCAAGACTCGATCCACTCGTTGCTGCCTCAAGTAAGCCATTTGATTCTCCTTCCTTCTCCAATTTTCATGCTTTTTGTTGGGTTGAAGACAATATTGATTTTTCCCCAATTTTTTAAGTTTGTTTCATCCCTAATCTTGATTTCCCAAATATTGATTTTGCAAGGGATGAATCATAAAATACAGTTTTGATTTCCCCTATTTGATATGCTTGTCGTTTAATCCCCAATTTTTATTTTAACTCCAAAGAATTTCGATTCTGTACGTTAAGTAGTTATATATTGTTTTTGGTTATTTGCATTTTTCGTTCCAACCCTTCTCACTAATAAATCCATAGAATCCCAAAAACCCATTATTACTAATGGTTGGATCTGTTCTTTAGTTTGTCCCCTGGTTTTACGAGCTGCAGTTTGTTGATTTGTTGATTTTACCAACAGTAAATTGCAAAACTATCATTGTGTTAAAAATATTGTTTTGTTGAATTTAGCTTCATCCCAATGGGGGTACGCCATTAACCTCTGTCAATGAATATTACTTAAAGAAGTTATTAGCCTCTGCATGTGAAAAGTACAGGAATTAGTGGGAATATTACTTAAGGTAATGATGTTTCAATTTAAGGTAGAGAAGACCTTAGAACTTAGAGAGCACTCAATGGTTGGAGTCTTGGTGTATTTGATGCTTATGGACTCAAGGTGTTTGTTTTTTTGGTCATACTATGATAGGGTGTGGTTTCAGCATCAAGACCTGCACATCTCCACCTGTGAGGAGAGTTACTGCTTCTTAGATAAAGGAAGAAAATGTTTGGAATATGGATTTCCTTTTCCTCACACTTAACACAGTTTGCTTATATAGGTAATACATTGTTCTTTTTATTATTTGATTTTTTTTTCATAGGATGTTCTACTTTGTGTGTGACTACGAGTGAGATTAGATAAACTTCAAAAAGCACTAACCATGGCCCCTGTTATAAGTTAAAATTGATTTTTTAATTGTAATTTTTTGACTAAGTTTTCTAATCTATGTAAATCCTCAATTGTGACAAATGTGTTTTAATCTTGTTATTGCATAATTATACTTAGCTCTGTGGTTAAGTTGATTATTGTGGATGAAGACAGGGCTGGCCATATGTTAGCAATGGAAGAGTTACTATGTGATTCTGTATGTTTTCAATCCATGCTAGCTTTTCTTATGATTCTCTTTTGTTACAGACGTTGTCAAGCTTTACACAACTATTTAATTTGTTTAACCGTTATCCCCATGATGTTTGTCTTAAGGTAATTATCTAAACTTACTATTACTTTGTATGTTAAGTTGTATGGATGGTTAGTTTATCTTTCAGTTTCGGTGTCGTCACTGTGGGTGTTCGTTTTGCTTCAATTCTTGTGTTTGACAGTATTGGAATTTGCTAGTTTATGTTGCTTCTCTTTTTTTTCATGACTATCAAATGCCTTTCTTCTAAGTCTCTCTCAAGTTCCAACTTCGTTTACCTTTGATTTTTCTGCATTTTCTTGCTTGTGTTGTTCAGGTCTGCTATGTTTCTAATAACAGTTTGAAATGATAATTTTGTTGTTTTGGCAAGGCTACTGTTTTTCTATTTTGTTTTGAACAGTTTTGATGTGATTTTTGCGGCTCTGTTAGCCTTTTGGTTTTGGAAATGCTAAGGTCTTTTATGCTCTTGGTGCTGGTGCCGTGTTGCAGCGTGTATTTGTGGCCTTTTCTTGTGTTCTTGCGGCTGGAATGGTTCTGTTTGGGGATATTTTTGGTTTCTGTTTTTAATCCCTTGGCTTGGCTGACAGTGAGGCGGGTGTATGCGTGTCTTAGCAGGTGAAGTCTGCTTATTTGTATATGCACACCTCAATATTTTAGGCTTTGGTAGTTGTCTACTAATGTTATACTACCAGTTCTTGAGTTTTACTCTATAAGCTGTTAGAGATTAGTGTTTAGTATACAGTAACTATGGTTTACTAATGGAAGATTTTACCTTGTGCAACAACCATGGTTACATGAATATTTGGTTCCCAGAGGATTGTTTTAATAGGTAAGTGTGTTCGTTGTGTGGAGTTTTTCAGGGATCTCTTGCTGGCTGTGTTCTTCGATTTCTGTTTAGTCTTGGGCATTACGCGTATGGGCGGCGCTTTTGTATTGTTCTCGCTGCTAGCTTTTGCAAGTCTTGTGCAGGCTTGGTATATAATAAACTTGTTGATTTACACAAAAATAGTTTATTTTGTTAGTTTTCTGGATTGTATGAATATTATTGAAATATTTATGATTTTGTACGAAAACTCTTTATAAATTATATGAAATTATGATGTTATGTCGTTTAATTAATTTATTTGTTATTAAATTTTATTTCCTTAATTTATTTGTGTTTGTTTAATTTATTTCTTTAATTAAAATAAAAAGTGGGAATGGTTAAAAAAAAAAGTTTGAAATACATTACTGGCGAAAATTTCTGTCAGTAATGCAAATCTGCATAAACATTACTGGCGGAATTTTCCCTCAGTAATGTGTGGGTGGTTTTGACAAAGCATTAGTGAGGGATTATTCTCTCAGTGATTACTGACGGATTGTGTTGCCAGTAATTACTGAGGGAATAATCCCTCAGTAATGCTTTGTCAAAACCATCTCATCATTACTGAGGGAAAATTGCGTCAGTAACATTACTGACGCCAGTATTACTGAGGGATACAAATCTGCCACTAATGTGTTTTACTGAGGGATATTTTACATTACTGAGGGTTTATTTCCCCCAATAAAAACCAAAATTCTTGTAGTGAATGAGGTCGTATCAATGACACTGCTGCATTACCATATATGAATACATAGATAGGAATGCTTTTGCTAACATCTTTGTCTCCATTGCAATCAGAATCAGAATAGCAATATACTCACATGTTTTGGTTTGTCATAATTGCAAGTACCTTTCACATATCTCATGATCATTTTTAATGAAATTAGAAGAGATGTTGTATTTTTCTTCATGTACCTTCTAATCAAACTACTCCATATGATATGTCAGGTTTTGTATGGCATAGATAGCTCAATGATCCCACTATTTGCTTGTACAATGTTGAATTTGTTAGACCCAATTAAATTGATCACTACAAGAATACTTTGGAATTCCAACCAAAAATTTCCGAGGAAGCATGGTTTCTCGCAAAAAAAAAGGTTTTCCAAGGAAGTACTTCCTCGGAATGCATATGTCAGGAATCTTTAATGTCCCGCCTGCACAAACTGCTAAGCACGCTTTTCCACATTGAATTCTGAGGAAAACGTTCCTCGGAAAGCATATATGACATTATGGAAGAATTAACTATTTTACGGCATTGTACAAATGTTGGTAGCTTGTATTAATTTTATTACCCACTTCCCTCAAAGTAGTAGCATAAGCATCTGTCACATTTTTATCCAATTGATCGAACACTACAAACTAAAATCTACTCAATGTATTGACTCCATTTTCATCAAGAAAAAATCATTTTCACTTAAATCATCTGAAATTTAGCATCAAATCATTGTTATTGGTAAGTTTTACAAATGTATTTTTATTTTATGTATATTGTTGATTTAGTTTTTCTTACAATGTTAATTTA
>Ga0228711_1010909_pt1 | contig 11766 bp, 8 predicted proteins | sample MedpolnodulmetaG_2_FD_177996 | JGI IMG/M metagenome (GOLD analysis project Ga0228711, IMG submission 177996) | Root nodule microbial communities from Medicago polymorpha collected in Santa Monica, California, United States - brown nodules | ecosystem: Host-associated > Plants > Roots > Nodule...
CCCCCCGCCCAATAAAGTGATTGCGTATAAAAAATAAAAAACAAGAATATAAAACCTCACATTTAATTTGGCCTTATACGCAGCAAACAAACGAAGTTGCTCTGGAGTCATATCCGCCATTAAGAATTCAGGTTCTGCAGCTGTCACCAACATCATATAAATCTTAGCCCCTTCACTATCGTTGTGATCATAAACATGTGAAACCGTTCTTTCTTTCCTTCTGATACTCCGAAACAATATTATCCACAACAGATGAGCGTCTAACACCATACAAGTGTGATCAGTCATAGCACAAAAACCAAATTCGTATTAATGGGATGTGAAAAGAACAACCATGCCAGTATTGTGAGAGCCTGATCAATTTTCCAGCATTTAATTATTTTACAATGCTTTGTTTCATGTTATTTCTTATGCACTTCATTATACAGCCAACACAAATTATAAGTCATAGAAAGATTATCCCCCTGCCCCACACATACACACACATTTACACTTGAAGCCCTATTTTATGTCCTATTAGATCAGACTTATTTGAAAAGAAATCCATTGAGATCAAAACATAAAAAGAAATGGCGCTTATTGATAGTAAATTCTGTCACACACCAAATTCCTTTCCAAAACAAAAAGATACCCTCTCTGATCTCTCCTTTCAAATAGAGTTCGCCTCAAATGAAAAATTATATGTTTAAAATAGATAGAGATCAAACAATAAAATAAAAATGACAGAAACTATCAATAGAACAAGTAAATGTCACCATATGAGAGTATAAGGTATGGAATTTAATTGTATTGTACACTTATAGTTAGCCTTCAATAAATCCAAACACTTCATAGAATTATGTGTATATTATGTATCTGATGAAAAATAACACGATAAATAAAAAAACTAATGTGCAGAATCTAGATACTAGGCCCACCAAACCATAATTGTGTGCAGAATCTAATGTGTTCTAGCATGTATATTGGAAAAGGAACATGAACTTTAAAATATAGCCCATAGATAATTTGCAATCTAGTCTAGTGTGATACCTACACAGAGATAGAGAACCGAAGTACAAGCACAAAAGCTAGAAATACCGAGTGAAATATTCGCATCAGACGAGGAAAAAGGAGATTGATGGCAATATGAGAAGTCACCTTTGATTATGCAGCTCCATCTTTTTATTCTCCATCCTCTCTGATATGACAACAGACAGTTCACTGCTTAACCTAATAAGGAAAAGAGTTCTTAACTTTTTGGATAGTATAATGAAAAAATATATCTACAAAAACAAATTTAAGTTACCTTTCTTTGTAAAGAATGGGATATATACGGGTAATTCCTGCCAAGTTCTGAGGTATTAAACCTCCATTGTTTTTTATGCATTTGAAAGCCAAAGGCGGACCGACAACTTTACCTGTGATTAGCTCAAGAAGATAAGCTCAAGGAACAAGATACTAATTTTCTCTAACTAAAAGAATGCCATCCACAAACTAAAAGATGCTTACAAAATCCTAACCGCGCTGACCAATGAACTCTATATGTTCCATTTATGTGAAGAAATAAGCTAACTGTTGATGACACCTAAAATTATAACAGAATATGAGGAAACCATCCAACAAGACATTACACACAGATACTCAATCATAATCTTATGCCAGAAAAACCTCAAAGGGTGAAACTGGCCCGTTCCAGCCACATAATTCTGCTCCCCAGATCTGCACAAAAAATATGAAAACAAAATTCAGTATCAAGTATTATGTGTGTTATAGTCATAAACAAAATTCAGACCAACACACTACCCGAAGCTTCTGTCCTACAAATAATCTTCCAGCATCCAGTTGCTTTGACAATGGAACATCTAAAATGGTGTTTATAGAATACCTGCGAAAGAAAATCACTGTGTTTCTGGTTTATACCTCCCTGCTCTGAAAATCACTGTCTTACCATCCATCAGTTAGTTCAACTTTTACTGCCTCCCTGCTCTGATTTCTGGTTTATGCCTCAAATAATGTCCCACTTTCGATCTCATGATCAGAGTGAATGCTAGATATGCAAAGGATCATCATTGAAGAAGGCGGTATATCCCCTTCAAAGAACTTTCTTGATGATAGACCGGTGGCCATGATTCACTTCTCTTTCATATCTATACACCAAATTTTGGAATTAGTTTTATAGACCTAAAATATATTCATGCTATTAGTAACACAAGAAAAAGAACAAGAAAAAACAACACCTACTCCCCAAAAACAGAAAATAGAAAATTTGTTTTCTTCTCCTCCATTATAATTTCTGAGATAAACATCTGCCTGATAATAATTTGTGATTCTTTCTGTTCTGTTACCTCCATTCCTAGGAGAAGGACCTGCTGTATCCTAGGGAGTTTGCGCACATTGAGGCGGATAAATTCCAAGGACAGTCCTCGTGATGCCTCAGGTCAATACTAACGTGTTGAATTTTGCAGGTTTACTTTGTAGTTCATCTTGCAGGTTTGTTGTTTATTTGAAGTTGCGGTGACTGCGTTATTATTTGAAGTTGCGGTTGCTAGTTACGCATAAGGTACAACAGTTAGGTCCTTCACTAGGATGCACGTAATAAGGAGAAAATCAGTGTTTGATTGATGAACAACCGGTGGAGTTTGACGAGGAGGCGTGATGAAGAAGATGCTAGAAAAGTATCATAAATGAAGAATAGAGTGCGAAGAAAAACGCAAAAAACGATGCGTGAAAAGATGAAAAAGAAGAGAAACAAAGAATCTCAAAATGAAATTGAGATCGAAACAAGAAGAAGAATCAATGAGATTCTTCACAAAATCAAGGAAAACGAGAAAGATGAAGAAGCTTGAAGAACAAGCATCAAATGGCGGAAGCTAACTGAATTGTAACTAACTCCTCTCATGAGAGAGAGAGAGAGAGTAAACTGATACCATATTATAAAATGAACAAAAGAGGGAAAAATCTTATCACTTAATGAAGGAGTACAAGAGTATATACATCAATTGCATAAGCCTAGTAACTAACTGTAACTAGAACTAGGAAGATGAAAGTAAAATGTCTAATATGCCCTCTCAGTATCATTCTTGAGCTGTAAGCTATCTATGTTGTTCTTATTGTTTTCTGCGTTATCTACATTGTTCAATAGTTGTTCTTCTTTTCCTTAGACGATGACCCCCAAGATTTCTTTAGATTTGAGGTGTCACTAAGAGGCTGTAAAATGGGAGGTGAATTGCCGGCAGAGTACCTCCCTGGAGTCTATTGAGTTGGTTTGCATACCTTTGTAGTGTCATGGTTCCTTCTTTGAGGGTCAAGCTGAATAACCTACATTTCACATGGTTTTGCGCTCCTCGGTAGTCGAGGATGGCTTCAATTTTCCCACTAGTCCATCTAATAACATATTTTAGTTCACAATATAATACGTATATTCTTAGTTCACAATTTTTGTTCTTTCAAAATTTATAACATATTTTTCTCTTCTTTATCTCTTATTTTGCTATTATATGAAACAATTGACCAAATATAGTTGTATTTGACTTAACTTGAGGAAAAATAGAAGATAGAGAAATATGATTGTCTCTCTTAGTTTGGTTGAATAGAAAGCTAGAAGTCTTTTGGTAAGCTCATTAACAACCCTCGATCTATCTATAGCTATAAATAGTTGATACTTTACAAACAAGTTAAATCATTAAAGGTTCTTCTGTTAAAACCTTATGCAAATTACTAGGCTAGGTTGATCAGAATTAAAGCTTCTTCAAAAGTGGTACATCAATATGAAGAAATTATTAGAAGATTTTGTCATTGTAAGATCATTTCAACTTTTCATTTTTTAACAAGTGTTTGAAGAAACACCGACATAGACGCCGAACACAACACGGTCTCCGATTCTGACACGTCAGTTAATGTAAACAAAATCTACATTTGTGCTATTATCTATGACTTTCAAGACATCATCATCAATTGCTTCTTTAAGATCAGCATAGACTTTCAAGAAGAATCGAATCGCCAATTTTCCTAAAAATCAATGATAGTGAATCAAATATCACTGATTACCTAAAATAATCCATTTGTTTTAGAGCAAACAGTGGTAGTGAATATAAATCATATCATACTTATAAACAAGATTGAATAGGCATCTAAACACTTTTTAACTAAGTTTGATTAAAAAAAGGATAATGGTGGATATATTTCCTAACTTAAAGGATCAATTTATAACAAAAAAAAGAACTTGTTATAAACATGTAACTTAAAGGACCGCATATATGATTGAGATTTTTGTCAACAATCTGTTCAAGGCTTAGTTTATGAACAATGGTAACTGAGAATTGATTCTTAAATAAAACGATATGCAATTTCGTCTTCTATTGAGCCTTTTATGTATAGAAGCAGTAGTAATTTGACAAAATTACAGGTACATATAGAACATAAGGTTATATGTTCTGTAGGTACAAATTACATTACAATTCGAACCATTCCTCTTGCTTGATCGGCTGAGCGCACATCACATATCGTTCATCGTTGATACACAACAGGCTCCTAAATCCAAATGTCTCATCCTTCAAACAAAGGTAAGTTGGTTATCAAGAGGGTCACAACTTATTTCATAATCACGTTAAAAATAAGTATACAAACCAAAAGACCAAAGGTAACTTTCTCCTAAGATCTTGGAACAAACAACTAGAGTTCTAAACATATTCGTTTTCTACATTAAGAAGAAAACAAACACTAAACAATTGATATGTTAAGAAGTTTGTAACGCCTCATTTTTTTATGTACTATGCAAGCACTTTGGATTTTTTCAAGCAATGGAAGGAAGACTTTTTCATGTACAAAAATTGTAGTCCTCAATTAAGGCTAAGGGACCAATGTTCAGGCTCAGTGTAGATGATAACACAGTCAATGTATGACAACTAACTAGACAGTGGGAAGGGTACACTTCTCCATTTATCTGATGATGTCGTTCAACAAGAAGTAGGTGCTAGCTAACTTCATATAATTTGTACAACCAATATACATATATTGACTCAGGCACCCTATTTACTTGATGAATGATGAAAAATGAAGAAAAACTAGTCATATGTATAGAGCAAGTTTAACATATTAGTAAACTACTCAGTATGTTGCAAGTAACTAACAAAGTCATAATACTTGAGAGTTGTGTTGGAGTAAATACACCGACAGTGTATCACAGAAGCACTTATCTTCATTTAAGCAATCACACACACTAGACAACATGAAAGTGTCAGAGATATAAGAATCATATAGTTACAAAATGACTCTTTACTTGCTAAAAACATACACGAGTCGCTTGTAGAAAGTAGCTATACAGACACATGTAAGACCTGATGTAACAAGGCCAGATATTTCAATCAAATCTTTCAAAAGTATCCGAATTTGATCTCTAATATTTTTTTTTGTTAAACTATATTTATCTCCAAACCTAACTTTAGATTACCATACTCCATTTCTTCTGAAAATTGAAGGGTTATGATAAAAGAAAAAAGACAGAGTACAAAGCAATAGGTCAAAGATTAAAAACATGTAAACATGCATTTTGGATCCTTGATATCAAAGTGGAAACTCAGAATGTGAAAAAGAGCATATTGCTATGGAATTCTTCATTTCTATAGAATGAATGTTAGCGCTAGTTGATCTAACTAAATTATAACAGACTAATAAGTACTCATAAGTCATAATAACTCGCTCAGCAAATAACTTAGTCAAGTCATAATACTTGAGGCGTTGTCATTATAGATTTGATTGTATAAAAATTAGAAAAACCCCAACTATATAGTTCGTTAGTCAATTAATAATTTGTGTCTTCTTTTGAGCCTTTTATTTTTAGAACAAGTAGTAATTTGCAAAATTTTAGGTACAACATAGAACATAAGGGAGTATGTTGTTTAAGACTGATCAAAAAAACAAAAATCGAACCAACTCCCGTTGCAAAGAACAAAACTATTGACGTCGTCGATTCATGAATTGAGCTGATGAACCTTTTTTCAAGAAAAGTTGGGTGAACTAGAAATTACACAAACATTTTAAAACTGTTTTTCTCAAACTGAACCATTCATCTTGCTTGATTGGCTGAGCGCACATCACAAATCGTTCATCGTTGATACACAACAGGCTCCTAAACTGTTCCTCCAAGATTCATTATTACCGAGTTCAAAAAGGTATCAAGCTATTTGAATTGTGTTCAACTAATATTGCTTGCTCTACTTTCTATGGTTTGAATGTCCCTGGAATTTTTCATTCGTTTATTTTGTTTGTAAAAAGTGTATTCAATGTGGACTCAACCAACTGCTAACCATAAACTCTATTTTTTTTGTTGACCATATATAGCATAAAGTGTAACCAACACAGAAAGTACCATCAGGGACCAAATCAAAGGCCCCATACCTAAGTAAGTTGATAATAGTGTTCTTGCCTAACAAGATGTCAAAACTGACTAGCTTAACAGATTGACATGCTGAACTGTTTCGTGCTTAGCTTCTTTGGACTCTTTTGCTTCTTCTTTTTATTTCCCTGTTTGGAACTCTCAACATTATCTAAGGACTGCAGTGCAATATTTGTACTAACTGAAACACTTTCCCCTTCCACTCTATAGGGTCCATACGATTGGTATGGGACTCGTCATGTTGCTTACAACCACTTGATAACTGAATAGCAATTTAAGTTGCTTCATAGCAGAAACTAATTAACTAACAAAAACTTGTCTAGGGATCAATTTTGTGGTGAAATTCCTAATAATTTAGCGCAAATTGATCGTTCAAGTGAAATGGATTTGCACACAATAAACTCAACATACATCTAAACTCAACCTATCAATAAAGATTTAAAAAGAAACCTTGTATTAAAAATCAAACCTGAAAATTACATCAAGATTGAATAGGAATCATATCAAAACAAGATTGAATAGGCATCTAAATACACAAATCAAACATAACCGCATCTCAATTAGATCATAATAATAATATCTTCAAAAGAAAAACATGGCTATACAAAGAAGAATCTCAATTAGATCAAGATTGAATATAAATCATATTATACTTATATTTGTAAACAATGCAGCAAAATAAATATAGGATAATGTTAAATGAAGAAGGAAAATATGGCAAACACATCCTACATGTGAATTTGGATTCCCTATAAAAGTTAGGGGATTCCAATTTCACGCAATCAGGACATAGGTGGTCGTTCGATCTCTAAACAAAAGGAAATTCTAATTTTAATATGAACCGGTCGAACTTGTCTTGCGCATTGAGTAACAATGCTAAAAGATTGAAATTTTATTGAGGGTGAGGAATGATACATAAAAAGACGGTAAGGCGAAATGGGTTGGTTCTTCATGAATTGTTGAATATTTGGTAGAGTTTGCTTAGGGAATATTCCGAGTAACCTTTTGAATTGAACCTTGCATATTCAACAATCTTGTTTTTTGACATGAAGTTCTGACCATCTGTCATATAAAAAAGACCAGCTGTTCTTATTTTACCAGAGCGTTTAGAATTGGCCCACCTGTCGAGCAGGGACGAAAACCGGCCTTAGTGATCCGACGGTGCCGAGTGGAAGGGTCGTTGCTCAACGGATAAAAGTTACTCTAGGGTGTTCCCCTCCCAAGGGAAGTTTCTTACGCGTCGAGTGGAATTTAATTCTATTACAATAGAAAAGGATTAATAGATTTCTATTCTAGTGCATTGAAATGTGAAAACAACGACACCTATCGCTGGAAAAGCGAAAGGTTCAACCTTTCTCCATTCATTCCTTTCTGGACCAGTCGTGGTCTTACAAACCCTAGCAAACGTTCTCAAGAATTTCGCTTCTATGGTAGAATCCGTTAGGGCCTGAGAGGCAGTGATTTACCCTGTGACGGATGTCAGCGGTTCTAGTCCGCTTATCTCCGACTTATTGGATCCTTGGCAATTCACACAAGGATTGGCCGTTGGGGGTCTAATATTCGTTTTATGAGATACATTAGGACTGGAAGAATGAAGCAGTACTACAAAAAAAGTTAAGTTTTACGAGATTACTTTTTAGGAGATTACGTTTCTTCCTACCTTTGGCTACTTTGAGTTTCTTCCGTTTGATATGAATGAGAATGATGACGATGTTGTTGGTTTCCATAATCCGTGGCCTCAAGTGAAATTTGTGATGAGGGTTGTCTAAGTCTTCAGCTGACAGGAGCTTCTCACAGAGAAAGACTTGACTTCATCAGTTGAAAACTTTCAGCTCCCATTTAGAGGTGTTATGAGAGTCGACACGGTTGAGGTTGTCGAATATGCAAGTTTCTTGGTTCATGAATCAACGATGAAGCTGTATAACGTTTTTATGGAAGAATAAGTTCAAGAGGAATCTAAATTTTTGGGAGGACAAAGTGTTTAAGAGTGGTGTTAGTTTGATCTGGTATACAATCACTTAAAAAATGTGCTCTTGATATCTTTAGTAAGACTTAATTAAACGGACAATGCTGATATCGTTAGATTGGACACTAGCACCTGAGTTTGATCCAGGGATACGTTAAATTTTTTTCAAAGGGAAAATTCTAAATTTCTGATTGTTTATTGGATAGAAACATTTAAATGTATATGAACTTCATTTATCTATATAGTTTGGTTTCAAATAAGAGTTCCCTAGACGTATGGAATTAGCTGAATATGAACAAGTTTTAGGCTCATCCGGTACCATTTTTGCATGATGGCAGAAATTGCTAATTTTATTTATTTTCCATTTTAGTTTCAGTAAAATAGAGTATAGTTCCATATCTGAACAAATTTAAGAGCTTCAAATACTTTCAACACGAGTACCATGTTATGCACAAAAATACCCCAACAGAAAAGCCAATCCAATGCTTTCAGGTGAAGCTTGAATGGAAGATTAACATCTTAATTACTACATAAATAACCTGTTCAAATTAAACTAACAAATCAGTTGATCAATAATCAAAACATTAGTAAATAAAGATCTAGAAATTGAAGATAAACACACACCAAGATCCAAAGATTTTTTGATGCTAAACTAATATGTTCCTACTACACCATATGACAATGTCTAGTGCTTCTAATAATTTAAAAAAACTAAAGAAATCCACAGATGGTATGTGGACTAATACTTCCGCAATTTCCTAAGTTCCTTTTCGACTGCATGGTCAATTTCTCTAATGTAGCGACGAAGCTTAATCCACCGCTTTATAGTTAATGAGATACCTGAAAACAAGTATAAAATGTCATTGCAAATTCTTCATTTCAATTCAACATGGCCTCATCCAACTAGTAACACATCATATTAGCACACATAGTACATATGGATAGAGCACCAAGCATAGCATGCACCACTACTACCTATGTTGTTAATCTCAAATAGCACCGAGTGAAACTGACAAAGGCGCTTCGAGGGCCTTTGGTGGGATAGTGGGGGATGTGTCACTATGCCACACCGCCATAGCACGCTATTGACAACATAGTCAACATTTTAGAGTATGTTCAATGAGCAAACATTTACTAATCACAATCTATTCTATTAAACATTTCATCAATCACCTGATATAAAAATAAATAAACAACCCATCATAACATTTGATAAACAACGAAGACGCCCTTCTTGACAGATTCATCACAAACAGGTAATTGAGGAGAATACTGAGAAAATGAATTGAAATACCTTTTTTGCCATGCATCAACATGCCATTTTGCAAGTAAAATTCGCGAATGTCAATCCGAATTTGTTTCTTCCAAGACTTCACGCAAACCATCTTATGTCCATCTTTTGAGGAACCAATATCACAGACAACTATTTCGTCGTCGGGATCGGAATTTGAATATGCACTCCTTTCATGATAGGCCTTTTCAATTGCAGCCATATTCTTCTTTAAGTTTAACCACTGCTGCACCGTCAAACTTATTCCTGACGCGAAAAAAATAGAATTCCGAAACAATATTTAATAACAGAAACATCATTATGTGTTGTTTACGATAAGTAAAATTATAAATAAAGACAAGAATGTGTAAGTAAAGACACACCTACTTTTGAAATTACTTTTTGTTTACCTTGTCACTAAGCCCTTGTATACAATCTTTATAGCCAAAGATTTGTAAATTAACTATGTAATTTCTAACTTTGGAGTGTTTGAGGTCTTTTAGATGGTTTTGTTAACATTTTGAAGGACAGTTTGTTTGGGAGCAAGATTTGATATTTACAAAATCTGACCAATCTATTATAAACTTAAATTCTATGATATTCTTTTAGTTCATGTATTGTAATTAACATTCCTAATTTGTTTAAATTTGTTTCATATATGTATTAGATTAAAATAGAGTTACTTCGAAAGTGAGCCTAATACACTTAAATGTGTATTTTTTTTTTAAATGGAAAAATATTATTTAGAGACTCAAAACTTGCACAAGAAGTACACGCGGGCAAGAGAACATATAAGAGACATCATGCACCGTATATAGGTGGCACCAACCGAAAACAATAAATCCCAAATGGACAACAATAGAAAGAGACAAGTTTGATGATTTACCGTTATCAGAGGGATATTCCTTTCCTTTCTTCGAATAAAACTTCCGAATTGTCACAAGTTTTACCTTGCAGTAGTGAATTGTCACCATCGTGTTATTTCCTCCAAGCTAAAATTCAGGAAGAATTTTTTTTTTAGAATATGTAAGTCATTTTCTCATTGATTTATTTGAGTTATCATTAAGCAAAATAAATAAGTCAAAAAAGACGAAACATACATTGCATATCAAACGATGCTTAGGATAAATGTATCCATAATTGTTCGCGGACATGACTAATACTCTGCGAAATAACATAAACGAGGTCGTTAAGGCACGATTGTAAAAACAATATATTTACCACAAAGTAAACAATACCATATATATTTAAAAAGTACACAAAGATAATTCTAAATCTAAGCATTAAATGAGTTATTCTAAAATATTGATCATAATGCCATAACGGGTGCAAAAGAACTCAGTCACAAGTATGTTTGGATAATGAATCCCGTTATTCTTTTGATTTTTAAAAAATCTCTAATATAGACAAAAATAGAGCAATGTTATGGACAACATCTCTTACACTCTTTCTTAAACACTCATTAAACTATTGGTTCACGTCATTAGTTGTTAAACAATGTATATGGGATAACCAGCTAAACTGTGTAGGTATATCACAAAGTAGTAGTGATTTATTCAAATTCCACTAGGCGCTATAACCAGCTAATGTTGTTGAGTTTGCTGATCAAAACAAATTCAAAGGAAAAGTGAAAAAATTCAAAAAAAGTACAGCAGAAGAAACAAACAGGTTTCAACAAAGATGACAAAAAGATTCAGAAAAGGAAAATCACTTGCTATGTTTGTGGACAAATAGGTCACAAGGCATATCATTGCAATTTGAGACAGGGACAACAAAAGAATAACCAAAAACCTTCTGCACCTCAAGCAAATCTGGCAGAAATGGAAGAAGTGATCGCTGATGTAGTAGTAGAGGCAAACCTTGTCGACAACAAGTGGACTGGATATTGGATACTGGTGCCTTCAAACATCTTTGTGCTAACAAAGATCTTTTCCACCAGTTTGAGGATGCTGTTGATGGTGAGTGTCTTCATGGGAATTCTGGTAGCTTACTTAATAGAGCTGGTCTAAAACTAGTTTTTGAATCTGATAAAGTCATAATATCTTTGAGTGATGTTTTACATGGCTGATGGTTTATTTGGACTGAATATCATTTCTATTTCATCAATCAAATAATAATTCTTCCGCTGGTTGTGCTTATATTGTTGAATCTATTGAT
>Ga0228711_1010910_pt1 | contig 11766 bp, 10 predicted proteins | sample MedpolnodulmetaG_2_FD_177996 | JGI IMG/M metagenome (GOLD analysis project Ga0228711, IMG submission 177996) | Root nodule microbial communities from Medicago polymorpha collected in Santa Monica, California, United States - brown nodules | ecosystem: Host-associated > Plants > Roots > Nodule...
GTGGTTTTTCTCACCTTCACAACGTTCCTTCTGTGATAAGGTTGGCGGAGGGGAACTGCTCCCAGGTGCATGAATATGGGACAATTTCCACGTTGTCAGGGAAATCACCCAAATGCTCCACGGACATAGCTATTACCTTGCCCGCTTCTGGACCAACGGTGATGAGCTCAATGGTTTTTCTTTCTGACTCAGGGTTCTTGACAAACTGCTTGAGCATCCCCGGTTGGATGAGGAGTTCGATTGCATCTTTCAGGTGGATGCAATCGTCAGTTACATGCCCGTGGCACTTATGGAACCGACAATATTTTGTTTTGTCGACCCCCTTTCTCTCCTGCGAAGGAGCTTTTGGTGGCTTGACACCAGCCTCCGTTAGATCGGCTACCGCGATCACGATGAGGATTTTTTCCCTAGACATGGCCAAGGGAGTATACTCAGTGAAATGACCGCTAGGGGCTTTGCCTTCACGAGTTATCTTGCCTTCCTTCTTCTTCTCATGGAAAGTCTTTTGGAGGATTCAGCAGCAGAATCCTCCTTCCTGGATTTGTTGATGTTGCCCACATACACCTCTTCTTCGTATCTGATGTAGATCTTTGCGATCGCTAGGAATTCGTTGAGAGTCTTCGGAGATCTAGGCGGACAGCCTTCTTGACGTCTGTGCCTTCGAGCAGACCCTTCGCAATGAGGTACCGCTTCCTTGTTGAACCTTTCGATGTAGTCTCGAAGAGGTTCGCTCTTTCCTTGGACAATGGCTTCAAGGGATGCTACCATTTTTGGTTGTGTCCTTGAAGCAGTGAAGTGGGTCATGAACTCGTCACAAAGATCACTCCATGAGTCGATGGAGTTTCTCCTTAAGTTCTTGAACCATGTGACCCCCCCTCGTCGTAGTGTAGTGACGAAGAGTTTACATTTTACGGCGCCTTGCACCGATCGGTATGTAAGAACCGCTTCGATGTTCTCTATGTGCTCGTCTGGATCTGTTGTCCCATTGTACGAGTCCATTTGGGGGGGGCTTCTCTAGCCCGTGGGGTATAGGAGCTTCCCGGATGCGCCGTGTGAATGGGCCGTAGGCATTACGGTCATTTCGGGCATCACAGCTGTCTTCATAGCTAGAAGAGGATCGTGAGCGTCTGTTATACCTTGGGCGTGGTTGCCAAGAGAAATGTGTACACAATATTATTCTCGTCATTGCCATATGTTCTTGTGCACACTGTAAAATATGGCATAACTTAAAGAGACTTTAAACACAGTCTCATTCTAATATATTGAGATATATATTAAAATTCTTTTTATCTCAATAAGCATCATAATTGGATGTTTAAGTCAATTTTGTTGGAATATGCACAACAACTTCTTAGCATGGAAATATGTATTGTGGTTCTCTTTTACCAACATTCCACATTTTATGAGGTCATAAATAATAAGTACAATGCATAACATCAATACTCATATCGAGTATCATATTGTGTTCTTGAAGTACTTATAAATTAAGATAATCATAAATGTTCGTTCATTATTGACATTCTAGTGGCCACATTAATCCAAATTTTATTTTCTTTAAACTAAGTATCTGTGTTGATCAAATTTGGAGATTCTTGAATTTCCTATTTTCTTATGGATTTTCATAGTCACATTTTTTTGATAAAACTTAGATTAATTGAATGTCGTAGAACATTTATTGATTTTGACTGAATGTAATTACAATCTTAATAGGTTATCCCTATAAGTAATTACTATTCTTCTATCTATGTGGAAATATGACTTTTATAATTGAAAACTCATTGGCAGAACCACTAACCACAGACTTGTATATATGAATATTGTAACTCATGATGATTTGATTAAGTCTATGATATTTTGGGTTAGTGGGAGTTTGTTATAGCATTTTAAAATGTTTGGGCCATTCTTTAATGACACATTCTTTTTAATTCAAATGTGTCACTATAGATTCATCATTCGTTTGAAAAGTGAGTTTTTGATCTGCATGATTTGTTTTCCCTATCGGATTTAATTTCTGCAGCATTAAAGCTTACTTCTCTTTTGAATGATTAGTGCTTTGACCGTACATATAATTTTTAAAATTTAAATTCTTTATGACAAGTGAAATTTTATATTCTTTTAGTAATTGAGTATTGTCATCCAAGTGGGAGACTGTTAGATTAATTATTTAATTAATCAATTATGGATTGACAATAATCAATTATTATAAGTTAATATTATATTATAAATTATGGTCTATTGTGCTAACCACTAATTAGTTGATGAATATGTGTGATTGTGCTATTCTTTTTAAATGGACTGTGATGAGTTGGACCATTTAGCTAAGCTCAATGAGAGGTCCCTGCCCTCAGCCGTTTAGCTATTTAAACGTCATCCCATCAGACAGTTAAGCATTCTGAACAGTACTCTGAAAACTTAAAGCTAAACGGAATGAGGGTAGTTATTCCTCTCATAACTTGATGGCGGTCGTTCATGAACCTAAACATACAAGGTACACAATTTCTTATTCTTTCTTTGTTATTGATGACATGCTATAACCTGTATCTAATAATCCGTGGCTAAATACTAAAACTTTTATCATATATTTAAACAACCACAACAACCACGTCCCTCTCAAAAAATTGAAATAAGAAACAACAATCAAGCCTTTTTCCACTAAGTGACGCCTACTACATGGATCAAATTATTCCGTATTGTTCTCTCATAAACCATATTGTGATCTTAGTAATTAATTTTTACATCTTTCCTAATAGTTTCTCTTATAGTTTTTTTTAGATTTTCCTCTGCATATATTTAAAATTTAAAATTATATATTAAAAAAAATTAAAACATATTGTATTTGCCAGTGACACATCTCCCCTTGATTGTTTTCGGGCCATATGATGTAGGCAATAACATTAGAAAAGATAGTAGAATCAAATTCGAGTAAGAAGGACTATGGAGAGATGAGTAATAATACCTTATGGTTTTGTAATAAAAGGTTCTTGAACATATAGTTTAAATGATGGTTATATTGACTCCAAGAGTAACTTAAAAGTATTATTCCAAATCTCCATCTTTGATTTTACCTATCCATTACAATGTTGGTTTTCCATCCATCTGTCGTAGATATGGTTCCTGTGATGGTTACTAAAGATCCATAATAAGTATTATTCCAAATCTCCATCTTTGATTTTACCTATCCATTACAATGTTGGTTTTCCATCCATCTGTCGTAGATATGGTTCCGGTGATGGTTACTAAAGAACCATCTATTATGCCAGAAGGGTTTGTTTTTAGCTTTAACTTTGTTATTTTGCATTTTTACTTCTTTACTTAATGTTTTTTCATATGTTTTTTTTACCTTTTGATTATTTTAGGTTGTCATCATCTTTCCTTGGAATAACTCTGACCGAGGCTGAATAAATAGAGAAGTTAAGTATCTTTCTTATAGGCACGATGATAATAATATAACTTTTTCTAGTAGTATTCCCCCTCTTTCCCAAAACAAAAGACAAAGTTGTGTTTCTCAAAGATGTTTCATCCTTTCCCTTTCCTAGAAAAGATGAAACATCTATGAAAAATGCAAATTTATCTTTGCTTTTTGGAGAAATGGGAAATTCAATTAGAAAAAGTTTTAGTAGCATCATTGTGCTTATAATAAAAAGACTTAAATTCTCCATATACTCGACCTTCTCCGGTGTTAGTGTTAGGAAAGACGAGGACGACCTAAAATGAGGAAAAATGTAATAAAATCAAATCTTAAAACCCTAAGCTAAGAAACAATACTTAGAACAAAATTAAAGGCAAAACAAAACCCTTCCAACACGACAGATGCAACCTCAATATTGGTTATTGTCACCCAAGCCGACTCTACGACAGATGGATGGACAACCAACATTAACACCACAAAGGATGAAGGTGCAGTGATTGTCACAGTCAAGGAAGCCAATGGTATGAAAAATGAGTGAAAAACCAACACTTGGACAACTGGTGGAGTTGTGAACGTCACTGGTGACAGACTTGACTTAACTTTAGTTAGAGAGTGACGAAAAAATATTTTATAGTTGTTGTATTTATTTATTATTATTATTTTCATTGTTTTGCATAGAGTTGCAATATATAGTACTAACAAATGCTTTAGAAATTAGAATCCTTCCTCGTGAGCTCAGTTGGTATGGACAATGCATAATATATGCAAGGTCTGAGGTTCAAACTTCGATAAAAAAAATGCTTTAGAATCCATATATTTTATCAAAGATGAAGCAAGATGATTGTACAAAGCATACAATGACACTTATTTCAAAGAATCTATAGAATAGAACAACTAAGCATCGTTGATTATTGATACTGAAAAAAGAATAAACATTTTTTGTTTGAGGAGGTGAGAGTGAGAGTTGAGAGTGAAACTATTATTGTCAAATGAGGCTTAACATTAGCTCAATACCAGTTACTTACCACCAAGTTTTAATGAAACTAATATTGTCTTTGCTCCAGAAGGGGACAACCCTGAAATCATAAGGAACCTCCACCATATCTCGTTGCGCAATGTTATATATAAAATTATCTCAAAGGTTCTAGTTACCACCTTCAACCTCTGATCGTGAAGTGGATATTCATATCCCACGAGTAAGAAACTTTCGTTCACTCATGATCCATCATGGATAAAGCGACGAATGCATTTGAGATCCTTCATCATATAGGATGCAAGTCAAAAGGGAAAAAAAGAAGATAAATTGCTTCGAAACTTGACATATCCAAAGCATTTGACAATGTCAGCTAGTCTTACCTACAAGCTATTCTAGAAAAACCTAGGTTTTTGTTCTCGGTGGTAACATGGATGATGATGTGCATGACCTCTGTTGAATGCAATCTCATCATTGATGGGGACTATATTGGTTCTATCACGCCGGAACCCATGGTCTCCGGCAAGTCTGCCTCTCTCGCTCTACGTTTATATCATTTTTGCATAAGGTCTCTCAGCTTAGACTTTGATATTTCAATTTTTTTATATTTAAATTTCATCCAAATGATTTTTAAATTTTTTAGATTAAATAACTCTAGTCCAATGTCAAAAAAAAAGTTATTTGGATGAAATCGAAACTCTTCTAAAAAATAACTTAAAACTCCTCTTAAATTTCAACATTCCCTATCAAATGTACCATAAAAAAACTGAAAAATGAAAGTCTGATTACTAACCTGATATAGAATATTTAAAGTCAGAAATCTGCTATATTCTATTGATTGTCTTCTTTCCAACCTCCCTTTCTCTTTTCTCCCACCGGCAGATGAAAGCGGTGTCAATAGCTTACAATGGTGAGTTGTATTTAACAAGAACTTTCTTGATGCAATTCACTATACATAACTGAAAAGAATAATTTGTATACGGGAAGATTACAAGCTAGGCTGTGTTTGGTAACACAGATAAGCTAGCTTATAGCTTGTTGAACTAGCTTATAAACTTCTTGGATGAAAACGTGATGTGTTTGGTAACAAGTTTTTCTCACGAGCTTATAGATTTTTTTGAGAAGTTCTTTCAAGTAGCTTTTTAGCTTATAGCTGATAACTTTTTAGATTTTCTTTCATTTTTAACCTTTAATATTATTTTTTATAAAAATAAATTGCCCATTCAAAAGGAAAAAACTGCCCACATTTCTTTTCTTTTTCTTTTTTGTGAAGAAAACTGCCCACTTAGTTACTACTCTATTATTCATTTTTCTTTAATCCTCTTTTCTTTCGTTGATTTTTATTTTTTTAACTCTAGTTGTTTTTATTTTTTAGGATTAATTCTAGTTCTTTGAAATAATGTTCCAAAAGGGACACATTCTATTGAACTTATATATTCATATTATCATTTTTTTTAACTTATTTACTGATTCAAATAAAAAGAAAAAGATCATTAAAAAAATATAAAAATGAAGTCAGACATGATTTGTTAAAAAAATATATCAATTAATTCATAAATCACAGTTATCATTTTAAAGATAAAAAATACTTTAAAATAAATTAAATATTTAAGATAAATATAGCAGTTGAAAATATTTATAAATGTAATTTATAAAAAAATAAAGATACATGTACTTTTATGTCATTTTATATTTATCACTCATTTCAAAAACTAATTTTATCAAACACAATCCTTAATTTCAAACAGCTAGTTTTTCAACTATAAGCTTTCAGCTATCAGTCATCAGCTATAAGTTAGCTTTTCAGCTATCAGCTAGCTTATACCTTATTTTTACCAAATAGACCCATAGTCTTTGTGAGAGAGAATGGTGTATCATACTTCTTGTAGATGTGAAATTTCTTTTCGTAAAAATAGTGTAAATATACTAAAATAAAAAAGGCACACATATACGACTGTTTCAAGATGAGAAAAATGAGGAACATACAATAGCCATGAGCCTTGATGAGAAAATTCAGCCTTTGACCCAAAAAAAAAAAGAGAAAACTGTTAAAAGAATTATTCAGAGAGAAAAATACATTTAAAAAAATATATATACTGATTATTATTTATTGTAGCCTGTAATTGCTGGTAACACTGTTGAACATATTCATGATCATGCAGAAGCACATGCCCAACCAGTAAAGATTTTCTAACGGAAATATAGGGTTAAGAGTGTACTATTAATATCTCACATGTTTTACCAATAAGAAGGTATGACACAAGAGGATCAATCATTTCAACTAAGAGTTCCAAGTATCCAACAATGTTATGGCTTTCTTTTGGATATGTAAAAGTTATTGAACTTGTTGGTTTATGGTGATGACTTATGCATGGCTTTAGATAACTTTAATTTGTATCAATGATGACTCTTTCTTGGCACTGGTTTGCCTTTATTTTCGGTGTTTAATGACTTTATTATGGTGAATGTTGCCATTATTTTGGGTATGTAATGACTTAATTATTGCACAGGTTGCCTATTATGCACTTTAAAAAATTTCATCTTACATATATGTTTGTTTCTATTTACTTTGATAAGGGTATAAATGCATCAGGTACTCATTTTAGGTAATCCCAAAGTACTGGTTTGATATTATATTAGTCTATGTTCTGCAAGAATCGATTTGATGTTAAGTTATACAATTAAGGAGAAAATTTGCTTCATTTTTGACACAATGTTTACTTTGAGTTATATACTTTTAAGTCAGCCCAAGGGGTATATTGATTGCTGTAATATCAATTAATGTCTAAATTAATATTATTATTGATAATATTAATACAGAGATGCAATTGAATTTTTTTCAAACAACAACATTTTTCATCTTCAACCTCATGCCACTCATGGTTGCATGCGCTACAACGCTAGTACAATTGTTACAACTTACAAGCAAATTTTAAGTCATAGTTCGAGTAATTTATGTACATTTCAAGAGTGAATGTCACCCGTTGCCGCGGTTCAAAGTTACTCACATGAAAATTAAAATAATGAAACTTCTAAAAACTGCCATTTAAAAAGTGTTCAAGAAGTATTTCAAGGCAAGCATTTGTGGATTCTCCAACGCCTGGGGGCGGTTGAAGGAGGGCGGTTCTCACTGCTCGCCTTGGTGGAGGTCGATGTGTAGGATTCGTGAGGGTCTAGGAGAGGGTGTTGGGTGGTGGTTAGATAATAACAGTCGGCGTGTGGTGGGTGCTGGCAATGATACTTTCTTTTGGCATGATATATGGGTAGGGGAAGTTCCTCTAAAACTAAAATTTCCCCATTTATATGAGCTTACATTGAATAAGGAGTGTTCGGTCGCGGAGGCGAAGAGGGACTTGTGTGCGGTTGGGGGAGTAGAGAGGGTGTGGCGGCGTCACATGTTCGCATGGGAGGAGGAGAGTGTGAGGGAGTGTTCTATGTTACTTGATAACACTGTTTTGCAGGATAATGTTCTTGACGCGTGGCGCTGGTTGTTAGATCCTATTCACGGCTACTCGGTGAAGGGAACCTATCATTTTCTTACCTCTACCGGTGCTCCTTCGGACAGAACTATGGTTGATGATGTCTAGCATAAGCACATTCCATCGAAGGTGTCTGTGTTCGTGTGGCGGCTCCTCCGTGATCGACTCCCTACAAAAGACAACTTGGTGCGGCGACAAGTCATTCCCACTACGGATACGGTCTGCATTACAGGTTGTGGAGGGTTGGAAACTTCAGCACATTTGTTCTTACACTGTGACATATTCAGCTCTCTTTGGCACTATGTTTGGCGCTGGTTACACATTACTTAGGTGCCCCCTGGTAACATCAGACAACATTTTCTTCATTTCACATCAATGGCGGGGCTGCCTAGATTCACTCACACATTTTTGAAAGTGATTTGGTTTGCCTCTGTTTGGGTGATATGGAAGGAAAGGAATAACCGTGTGTTCCAAAACGCGGTCGCTATCTCTCCGGTACTTGTTGAACAGGTCAAATTAAATTATTTCCTATGGTTAAAGTCAAATCAGGTGAATTTTGCTTATAGTTATCATGATTGGTGGCAAAATCTCATTCTTTGTATGGGTGTCCACTTGTAATTCGCCTTTGTTTTGGTGGTGGCTACTTGTTGTAGTCACCTTACTCTTGTAAATACTCTTGGGTGGTTTGCCCTTTTCACACCTTGTGCGGGGTGAATCATTGTTGTTAATATATTCCATTTTAGTTTGTCAAAAAAAAAGATTATATTGATATTGACTCAAAATTTGATGGATAAAGGAGCACAAAATTGTGGCACGATTTGTCAAAATCTAGCCCGATTTTGGATAACGTTCATAAGTGTATTGTGCACTATTGAGAAAACCGGGGCACGATTTTCTCGAGATCTGGACTCTCCATATAAGACTTCATTCTTCATGTTTTGTGTGTGGTCTAGAGAGAGAAACTTGGAAATACAAAGGAGGTAACTTTAGTGTTGAGTGTCTTTGTAGTGAGGTTCTCTTGGGTTGGGAAACATTGTAAGCACCTTGGGTAGTGAGATTTCACTGTTGGAAGGATCAAAAATATTTTTTTAAGTGTTTTCTTTTTGATTCATTGAGAGTGTGAGTGACTTAAAAAATGGGTGGAAATTAGTTTTTGTTCTTTACGAGCTTTTATGCTATTTCTTGTAACCCCTTTGTATCACTTTCATCTTAGTGGATTAGAGAGCTACTCTCTCCCCAGAGTATGTCATATTGGACCGAATTGAGTAAATAATATTTGTGTGTTTGTTCTCTTCCTTTATTTGCTTATCTTTGTTGTTTGGAATATGTCTGTGGTATTGCTCTACACTGTTTGAGGCTACTTTAATCATTGATTACTACTTTCTTTGCTCCACACATATTTGTTTCATTGGTGTGATTTCCTCCGAATTCACAACCGATTCGATTTCAATGAAGAACTTACAAAGAAAGTTCCTTGAAAGAAAGAATATCAAATGGTGATGATGCACTATTTGATAACGTGGACATACGTGATTCAATATTAAATTTTTCTTCATCTATATTCAATTATAATTTAATAAAATGTGATTAACAATAAATAAAGAATGGTTTGGAATTTTTTTGAGAGTTTCATCTTTGGTGACGTTTATCCTGGGAATGGAAACTTGTTTCCCACCATGGGAATGTTCCAATTCCCAGGACAGGTGGCGGTTTTACACTAAACTTGAATCTTCTATTTCAAACAGAAACGATTATGTCATTTGATTTTGATTTGAAAGCTGTGTACCCAAACCTGTAGAGAATACCTTTAGAATTTTCGAAGATTATGATTAACCTTTTGGTAAACTTCATTATAGAATTAGTTTATATGTAACTTTTCAATACAGAATGTGAGTTTGATTTTATGAAAGTTGTCTGAAATAAACTGTGAGATGGATTTTGTGTAAAATTAAGTCTTTAGAATTTTCAATACTTTTAATTTTCTCAATTTATTTATTTTTATTTTGATTATTGATTTTGTTATGTATTACAATCTGCAGGAATAGATGTAGATGAAATTATGGAGTTTTTTCCAAACCAAGTGGTTTAATATTGTGTACTAGTACAATAGTTACAAAGATTACATTACAGTCCCCATGTTTATATGATTTTCGAAGTTGTTATCAGTGCAGTTGTGCAGAATTACCAAATGAGTCTCCTCTTGGTTATATGGTGTTGCTCAATATGGATCTTTGTTTGTTAACTGGATGGCAAAGTTTAGGATTATTCCAAACAGGCACCATAAATATGTTATTTAAAATAGTTAATAATTTTTTCAAAAACAAATATAATAATCACGTTAATTCGAATATTATGTCATTTTAAAAAAAAGTTAATTAAAAATTAATTTTATATAAGACCGTTTAATTAATGGCACACATAATTAATGTCAACAAAATTAATTTTATGTAACATTATTTATCTTTTTAATCAAATTTTAAAAATTGATTAGCTCATTCTCCAATTGAGGTGTCGAGATAAGAATTCGTGCAAAATCAAGGCGTGCCCTATCCTCCGTGCATTCATCAACATGAAGAAACCTTTTAGCACCCGACACACATAGCTTGAAAAACTCAATATTCCATGCATGAACGGGAACTCCATAGACTCTCACCCACGCCCCACGCTCATACCTGACATCCGATGTCGTCCATTGATGAATATTTGCAAACAACATTCCAAAAAAATGTAGCGCATCATTAAAAACTTGCCATATGTCTCTGCCGTCATTGCAGTGAAGAAACACGTGATCCCCACCCATGGGTGTAACAACAACTTGTGAAAATCCACGTCCTCCACTCTATGTTGAAGGGACAACGCCGAATCCCCCTCAATCACCGACGCCACCATGCCTGAGCTCGCCCAACTACGGTATTCCTGCTTTGAATTAAATTTTGGAATAAATTGAATGTTCTGACTAACAGTAAGTTTCTGCTTGCTATTTCCAACTGTTGGCTCCTCCTCCTTCCTTCCACGAATAGTACGAACCTGCCCCTTTCTCTGCTCAACAACCTTCGCTCCTTCCTTCTTCACGCCATCCCTCTCCTCCCTCACAATTGTTCCCTTCTCACCCCCTCCTCCCTCCTCACCTTCTTTTTCTCTCCCTCACCCACCATGCTCGCCTCCACACTCCCTATCGTAACCTCCTTCTCTCCCTCACCTTTCTCCCCCAACTTTTGATCACCCCCGCTCACATGTTTTACTCCCTTAACGCCACTCCTCACCATTGGCTGCCTAACAACCACCTCCTTACTCGCAACCTCGTTCGAAACCCTAACCTCCAAGTCATTGTGTCCAAATATGTCGAAATGTGCTTCACCCGCCCATATACGACATTCCCCCATCCAAATGTTATTCAATGCCTGAGAGAGTTTCTCTTTGTTCCTTACATTGACGTAACCTAACAAAGCCAAACTCCTGCCCTCTTGCATTCCTATATGGTGCAACGTATACATCCGTCAATATGCCGCATACCTCAAAAGCTTGTCGCAAGCGAAACAATGGCAGCCTATCAGGGAAGTTTGTAACATAAAATGAAGCCTTAATTCCTTGTTCCCCTTCCTGGAGGAGCGTTTCTGAACCATGCCACTCAGCAGTACAAACACGGTTGCCATAATAAATAGAAACCTTATTGTCGTTAATAACCCCTGCTACTTGCCTGTGACGTATTGAATTATTGGAAACCCTATTCAAATCAATGTTCCTGTCCTGATCAAAACCCCTAGCCATTTCTCCTTTCCGAGCCGATTCCCCTGACCTGTCCTATCCTCTAGATTCCGGTTTCGTCACTTTCCTCTTCCTCGACCGCACTATAGACCAATGTCCCATATCCTCCCCAATTTTTGCCACCCTGGCTGGACCCCGAC
>Ga0228711_1010911_pt1 | contig 11766 bp, 6 predicted proteins | sample MedpolnodulmetaG_2_FD_177996 | JGI IMG/M metagenome (GOLD analysis project Ga0228711, IMG submission 177996) | Root nodule microbial communities from Medicago polymorpha collected in Santa Monica, California, United States - brown nodules | ecosystem: Host-associated > Plants > Roots > Nodule...
AAAAAAAATAAAAAAAATTATAAAAAAAAAAAAAAAAAAAAAAAAAAAAAAAAAAAAAAACTCATCATAAGAAATATGTTTTTGAATATTTTATTAAATTGGCCGATTATTTGATCTAAAATGTATAAAAAAAATAAAGATTCCGAAAACATTAAAAGGGTACATCAATATTTGAGTTGTATTTTTTATTAAATTATAAATTTGTTAACCTTTTTAATATTTTAAGTTTATTAGTTTATATTAATTTGTTGCATTTTAATTATAAACTAAAATTGAAATACGATATCATATTGAGTTATGTTCTCTAAAATGTTATGTTAAATGTCAAAATAAAACATAATTTCATTGATTTATTAATTTGTTATTCTACTTAAACATATATGCAAATTACTTATGTAAAACATTGATGTGAAATAAATTTTTAAGCAAGCTAACAGATTATATCACTTTTCAAAACGATTAGATTCAAACCTAAAAGTAAGTCTACGATGACTAGGTGACTAGCAAAGTTTGGCTAGAACCCCACCTATTATCAACCCTACTCACTTGGATCAAAGACTTGTGCTCTGAGAACGGTCACAGTCGTTAGCATATATGAAGGTTTAGGTAAGTAATCAACATTTTCTCAATTATATTACCACTAAATAGATTTCTTTTTACACATATAGCTGTCTTAAACGCAAGCAAAAGGACACACTGGTTGACTTTTTGATATATTAATTTATAATAATAATGCTGCTCTATTCATGAAGCAAAATAAATCCATTCATAAAAACCATTTGGGTGCTTGGAACACGATGTCATGTGTGGACACTTGGTATTTTCCACTTTAAGATAATGATTTGAAATGGCTTGAACAGATGCATTGACTTCATGATGAATCTTTCCCCATTTTCTACAAAATAACATCTATTAGCTATAAGTAGCACTTCAGATTTAAGTTGATAGGTGCTGTGGATATATAAAGTGGTATGCTTGACATCAGATTGCATTTTACCTTAATGCTTATGGCACTAACAAATAATTGCACGAAACCTTAACCAAGTGAAGCTTAAGGAAATTAAAAAGAGGAATACATGCTGTGGTGGGGTTAATTAGCCAATAAACTACATTCTTCAAGATTTCGGGATGATTTCTGTCACTATACTTAGCATTATATATCCTTGAAATTATAGGCAGCCCTTCCTGTTAAGATTACAAAGGTACCAATCTTCGGCTTCACTACCTCACAATCAAAACATCAAATATGAGTTATAATATTCTGTTGTATTTAATTATTAATCTTCGACGGAACGTAACAAATACATTTTTAAAATGCATTAACCATTTAACCATCTAAATTGATGTCGCAATTTAATGTCAATTTTTTGGGTCAAAACATCTTCTTCTTTTTTTTTTATAAAGAAGTGAAGTTCCTTTGCCCAAAAAAAATGTAACGAAATGAAGTTTCAAAACTTATTTCCGCAGTCTTCTTTAAAGAAAAAAAATAGTAATATTTCCGCAGCCTATCATTTCTGTTATTTAAAATATAGTATTGCCAATTCGTAGTATTATAAGTTATAAAATTTTCCTTTATAAAAAGCTGCATCAATCACACTACACTATATGTATTTTTTTGCATTGCCACATAGACATTTTTGTCCATGAGCTATGCATTGAACTGTTTTTTTTGACTCATCAAGCAAAGTGATCAAAGTATACAATTCACATAACTTATTATATTTTATTTATCACATTATATGGCTAAAGTTTGATTACTTTTGGAATAATGGACCCTTAATATGTTTTTAAAACTTTAAAGTGGATATATACTTTAAAAATTCCCGTCACGGTACTCCACAGTTAATCATTTTCGCCCCGCCACATCTGGTATATATGAATGTGCTTTTTCATTGTGCTGTTTTCTCATGCTCATTGTTCAGGTCCTACACTAGTAAACGTCATGCATAAATAAAATAGTGTTACACCATGCATAAATTTGATTTTCACTATTATATATCATTTAATTTAAAGTTGTGATTTATTTATCCCAATGGTAAAAACAAACTTATGAATGATGCAACATTTATCTAATTTATGCACTTCAAGAGTATTATGCCAAATATTATCATATAGAAAACCAAATTAAATATCGATTCGTATTCTCTTCTTCGCTGATTCTCTAAGTTCAAAGGAGAGGATTCGGTTCACTAGTTTGATTAGAAAAGAGAGAGAGATAAAAGAAATAAAAAATAAGAACCGTATAATCTGACGGTTTCTCTGTCAACTTTGTGTGTCATGGTATCTTTTCCTTTGTTTTTAGTGAATAAATAAGTGTCAATACAACTCATTCTCAAACTCAGCTTGCATTATATTCAAATTGTAGCATATAATTTATTATTTTGCATTTTATTTTTAAGTGATATATTATAGGTTAAATTACATTTTTGGTCCCTTAACTATTTAGGTAGTATCACTTTGTTCCCTTAATTAAAATTCGATTTATTTTGGTCCCTTAACTTCTCTTTGTTATACATTTTGGTCCTTTCCGTTAGTTTTAATTCAAAAACGTTAGGTTTTCATCATCTTTTTCATCTTCATATCATCTCCATCAACCTTCAACAACAAGAATCCCAGAAAAATTCTAGAAGAAAATGAAGAAAACCTAACGTTTTTGAATTAAAATTAACGGAAATGACCAAAATGTGTAATGAAGAGAAGTTAAGGGACCAAAATAAATCAAATTTTAATTAAGGAATCAAAGTGATACTACCTAAATAGTTAAGGGATCAAAAATGCAATTTAGCCTATACTACATATATATACTTTTAATTGAAAAAAGAATTGTGCTTTACTCACAAAAAGTTGGTGAGAGATATATCATTATATATATAATAATTAAAAGCAACTCTATATTGTGTATATAATATGACTTCGTACTCTAATATGTATATATATACCTATATTAAAATTGATTTTTTTAGGGTTTGGGTGGACCGGAGCCCATCCTAACCAACGAGTGGCGCCGTAACTTCCCTTTGAAAGAAAAAAATATAACTAGTTTACGGCCATATCTCTCTTATTTTTGTTTTTCAAAAGTGGTCTTCTTTTAAATGACTTAAATTAAACAATTAATATTTATGAGTTATCATATATAATTACATCAGTTTTGCAAAGTGACGGCCCTTTTTGTATAAGTTCATGTAAAAGAAATTTGAAGAACACCACACCATCACCCCACAAAATAAATTGAATGTGGCCTTTGGAACCCCTCTAAGGAAAATTTTCAATAGTAATATAGCTTTTCTAGACTTTGAAAGGTTTCCAAGTGAAAGTGGACACCTCAAATATAAATCTATATCCATGTTACATATTATCAAGCTTTTCTAAGAGAAATGGATTAAGAAAATGTGGCAGTACCAGAAGTACTATGCGACAAATTTGAATCCATATGACTTCACTAAGCATCTATTTGTTTGGATGGCAAGGGCTAAGAATCTTAGATTGGAACATGACATCATTTTATTCCCTTGATTTTTTATTCTTTTTCTTTCTTGAACGTGTTTGAGTGTCACATGCATATATTCACACAACTAACAATTAAAAGCACCTATATCTAATATGTTTGAGTTAAATTATTTGAGTTTATTTGTAGATTGTACATTTGAAGAATGTTTGAGAGAATTGATTTGTAGAAATAATTTATCACATATTCATAAGCTTTTTTAAGATAGTTTATAAAAACAACTTATTGCTAATATAAAAATAATTTGACTATAATTTATTTTGTTGTGAAAATTACTAAAACAAATACTTATATGATAAGTGTTTATGCCATAAGCACTTAATTAAGATGTTTAGTCAAACATGGTCTTTATCTATATAGTAAGTTGGCTATTTGTCTATATTTTGCAAGAAATATGTGTTATAAAAACATACATGAACTTTGTTGTTTTCTTTGATGTGTCCATGAATTTTGTTGTTGTTGACATAAGCAAGTAAATGAATAGTATATTTGAACTTTGATTTTAATATAAAGAATAAAGAAAGGGAACGGGGAGCATACACTATATAAGCACGTCTGAAAATTCAATTGGAATCACTAAACTTAGAGTCTTTGTAGAAAATGGCAAACTTCAACAAAGTAGTATGCATAATATTTATGTTGGTGTTATTATTTACAAAGTTAGAAAGTCGTTCACTTGATGCATTCATGGAGAGTGATAAGAAGATCCCAGCCAAGACTTGTTGCCAGCAACTTATTCAAAAATCACAGTACTTGAAAGCAAGTTTTGCAAAATCAGAGCAAAAATTTAGAAATATCTATGACTCCAAACGACTTAGTCCTCAAGGGCCTGACCCCAGACACCACTGATTTCTCTTATTAACTATGTTTTCACACTAATTTATGCCTACAATGTTATATTGTTTTTTCTTCTTCTTTTTTTTACATTTGTAATTGATATTTGAGATAATTAGAATATAGACCTGTTTTATATAACCAATCATATAATCGTGATAATATTATAATTTACATGTCCATTCCATAACGTAGTGGATAGCTTTGATCATTCTATTGTTGGCTTATATGAATTTGGGTCCTTTATTGATGATTCTGAAATCAAAGTTCAAACACTTTGCAGAAATTTTTAGGGGTGGACATGGTTCAGTTCGGGATGAAAACTGAACTACACTGAACTGTTTGCTAAATTTAAAATAACTGAATTGAACTGAACTGTTTCAGTTCTGTTTCAGAACTGTTAGTAATGGTTTAGTTTTTTTTTTTGGTTCAGTTCAGTTCAGTTTTTGGTTTTTTTGTCCACCCCTAAAAATTTCTAGATTGAGAGTAGTAGTCAGGGAAATTGGAGGAAAGGAAGCTTAAATTTGCAGAAATGGGCGGTATGCTTTATTTTATTTTATTTTTGCCTAACCATTCTTTTGCGCTTAAAATGAGTTTCAAATATTTAAAATTTGCCGTACACCTCTACATTTATAAAGATATTTGTACAACTCATTTGTGACAACCTTTATTTTCTCTATTCTTATTGATCAAAAACAATAGAGTAAAAAAAGGAAGAGAGTGGGTAAGAACATAATATGAGTATAAGAAGAAAATTATCTTAAAATTATGACAAAATAGTTGTACAAATATTATTTCTTTATACTTTTATCTTTAGAAACATTTAACATGAACAACGTTATTTAAACATCTAAAGATCAACAACCATTTGCAATTATATAAAATACATAATTTATAACTATTGATGATATGAATGTATACTTTTATCTTTAGAAACATTTAACATGAACTACGTTATTTAAACGTCTAAAGATCAGCAACCATTTGCAATTATATAAAATACATAATTTATAACTATCAATGATATGAATGTGAGAAAGAAAAATAACTGATCAAAAAATGAAATAAGAGAGAGTTCACCCTCACATGATATCTTTTGAAAAACTTATATTATGATTTTTTTAGGTTAAAAAATGGCTTCTTAAGTCGGTTAAAAGATTAAAGGCTTAACATATACTCTCTTCGTCCCATATTATATGACATAGTTGACTCTGTCACAAATGTCAATGCACAATTTTGAACTTAAATATCTTTAATAATCTATTAGAAAAAATTATGAAAATTTGATATTTTGAAAATATTTATTGAGATAAATTCAACATCTTATATGCTATATTTTGTCTTTATATATTAGTGGAAAAATAAGATCAAAACATGTTATGTGAGCAATAAACATTTTTTAAGTGTGTCATTTAAAATAGGACGGAGGAAGTACTATTCTATTTGTTTTTTTAGAAGAAGAAAAAAACGGCATAGTCATGGTTGAACCGTGACAAACTACTTCTTTTAAAAAAAATTAATTCATAAGCTCTAAAAGTAAGCTATTTTTCCCGTTTCCAAAGACATAAGGGTTAGCTATTCCATTTTCTCTAAAAATCAGGAAGCAATCAAACAAATCAGAGAAACAAAATGTTGTGAAATTGATCAAAACACCAAGACAATGTGTGAGATAAATATCAATGTCAACCAACAACTAAATAACCAAAGCAATAATAATTGACCAAGAATAAATCTTTATGTGTAATGAAAATCCAAATAGTCAAACCAAAGACAAACATGATACAGAGAATAGAGTAACAAATACACGAAAAGATAATTTACCTAGTTCGACTCAAATGACGTGCATTATGGGGAGAAAATAGTTCTCCAATCCATTATCAATGAGTCAGTAATAATGATACAAAAGAGTTACAAGAAATGCTTATAAAAAAGAGTTATAAGAAATTGACTTCAAGGATTACCCAAGAACAAACCACAAATTCCTCCCTTTCTCAATCTCCCAACAACAAGAGGGTTGCAAAAATGGTTAAGAAATTATCTTCAATTGCTCACCGAGAGAAATCTCTAGTTTCTCCCATTTCCTCTCACTACCCATCACTTGATAAAATTTTCACTTAAGAACTCCCCAGAGAAAAGATTCTTCCTCCAACGATTCCTAACTACCCAACGTGTTTGCAATGTGTTTTTTAACCCTAAAATTTCACTCAAAAGTAGCAACTTTTAACCCATAAATTTTCCTAAAAGTTCCTTATTTCGGTTCTTAAGATATATCAACCCTCAAACATAGCAAAAATTGCATTTTGATATATCAGACGACCAGACCCGTCAAAACCGCCTCATGCATGATCAGAGGGCCTCACACCTAGACAACTTATGTTTTTTAACCGAATCAAAATTATGATTTTAAAGGTCACAAAACACAAATTCCACAAATATGACAAAGGTTTTAAGATAGAATAACTACCACCTATAAAGACTCAATTTGTGTCATTGAATATTGAAGGTCCCTCTCATCCGTTCATCCGACGTAGGATGAATCTACATGTATTGACGGAGTAGATATTAGCTTGATTATTGCACTAACCTAATGTGTATGATGACTATGACATGCATTTGATTGTATTGAGATAGGATACATTTTCAATGGTGTAAATTATGTATCATCTGCGTGTAATTGTAGATACTAATCTATAGAATCAAGTAAGACTTTTATGGGTGGTAAATTTTTCTATCAAAAGATTTAATGTCGCTGCATTTTTAGGACTTGATTCAAACTCAAAACCTCCGATTAAGCGGGTTACATTAAGATACAATGATTTATTATATATATATATATATATATATATATATATATATATTTCCCATGCCATATGTTTTCTTTATGAATAATGTTTTTTACGTATTACTTCTCTGTGGCTATGTATACACCATTGTATCTATGTATATGGCGAACTGGCATGTAATGTTTTATCAGTGTGGATGTCAAGTAGTATAGTCTACATTTGGAATTTGTGCTATAGCTATTTTTTAGATTTTTGGTATTGATCATTAAATGAATAAAAGATAAATTTTCTACGAAAAAGCTTTTTTTTAATTTTCAAAAAGTTGAACACACGACCTTGTTAAAAAAGAAATTGGACATACAATTTCGAAGATAATATATTCTGTTTAGTCCCTAATTCCATAGATTCATTAATATATTATGTAAATAATATATTTACATAATATATTAATGTTTTATATTAATGTTTTATTAAAATATTATGTAAATAAAAAAATAAACTTTAAAATTTATTAATATTTTATATTTAAATTGTTTAAAAAAAGTATTTTATAAAACATTGGTTTACAATTCACTTATATATAATAAAATCACTAGTTCATTAATCACTAGTTCTATAAATCATTGGTTTTCAATTCATTTATAATAAAATCACTAGTTCTCATAAAAAATAAAATAAAATCATTAGTTAAATAATGCGCTGGCTTATCCTAAAATTCTGATAAAAAGTTTTACAAATCAAAAAGATCATAATTAAATATAATACTTTTTTTAACACATAATTAAATATAACATGAAGATGAATAATTCATATTATTAATTATGAAATAATAAATTTCTTCTTTCAAAAAAAAAATTAAATTTCTCTAATGATTTTGTGTAAGAATTTAGAATTTCTAGAAATGACGAACCTGTACTGCTTTACACATTTCGTACGTATAATATATGTATCACTTGCCCCCCACCATGTGGGACAATTCGACTATCTTATAACCATCTTCTTCTTTTTTTGGACAAGATCTTATTCTATATTCTTAATCTCTCAATTTTTAATTCAATAGAAGAATTTATTTCACGTGAACCTCACTCAGCATTGCGTAGAGCTACGCCCTTTTATAATTTTTTTTTTGTTGCAGAAATACGAGTTAATTTTTTTTTTTGTTGAAAGAAATACGTGTTAATTGTTAATTGTGTTAAATACCAATAGTTGGTCCGTATTCCATATGAATCTAGCAATGGAGCTGGCTCCCCACAGCATGCTTTATAGTAGACTATAGTATTTTAATAAGGATTTATACTTTACATTTTGATAAGCGATTGTGACCCTTAAGCCTTGGAAGGGATACTTAAGCTTCCAAACGGGGGCCAAAGAGTTATCATTAACTAAAGGCATTGCTATCATTTACTAAAGTTGTAAAGCCTTTACATATTTTACTCAAAACTAAGAGATTAATTTTAGAATTTTGGTCCTGCACAAAACACTCGCGTCCTGCAATCATGCCTAAAATACTCTTGCGTTAGCTAACTAACGCAAGTGTAAAACTATATGTTAGTTAGCTAACGTTGCGACACTTAACATGCACATGTGTAAAACACTGCGTGCGTTAACCCACGCACAGTGTTAACACATGCGTGAGTTAACTCACGCCTAGTCTTTGCAGAAAACCAGAAGAGGCAGAAACCTCTCTTTTCCCTAAATTTTCAATCATTCTTTCATACATTCATTCAATCATTTGCATACATTTTTCATCATTCATTTAACCTTTGTTTCAATCAAGTATTAACTCATAATTATATTACGAAAAATAACGGAATATAACAACGGAATAAAATAACGAATAATGTCTTAAAACACGCCAAAAAGCGCAAATGTAATAGGATTACAACCAAATCCAACAAAATGTCATTAAAAAAACTACACAAGTCATACTGGTCCATCCTGTGGACTCCTACTCCTCCTACGCGGAGCCCGCATCTGCTCCAGCATGCACCACTCAGATTGTATGCCCTGCATCAAGCGAATAACCTCATATGGATTATGAAACACAACAGGATGCGTCATTGCACCGTCCACTCTGGCTCTGATGTTGCTGATGATCTGGTATGAGTCGGGATGATGTTTGGCCCACTGCTGCTCAACAAGAACCTCCTCGTAAGGAGGGACAGGACGAGGAGGGGCATCAGCTGCGTAGTCAGGAATGGGCACAGGGGGGTTCACAATAGGATGTGATATTCTAACGAACCATCTTATGTACCCCCTAGTATGAGCCCACGACTCGTTATCTGGAACCGGATGACCCCTCTGCTGATGGCTGAGGATATGTAGAGCAAACTTCGTGAAGGCCTGGGCCACGTCATCTGCCGCAAGAGCCTCAATGTCTGTAGGAGGCCTGGGCCGTGTCTGGACATACCCGTACTGCCTAAGAACCCGCTCTGGCAAGTGACGAACCATCCTGTCTCTGTCGGCCATGATCCATCCGGAGTACCAACGTATGTCTTGAAAGGGCGTGATGTGTTGTCGTCTCTCGTACGACCTCCAGGTGACATGAGAATGGTTCAACGAATCAATGACATCTTCGTAGTGTCCAGGATTAGAAAAGCCCCTGAGAGGTTTTGATTAACTCACAAGCGGGTCAACAGTAGGGTCGTACGTCAATCCTCGGAATGATGTTCGAGAAGTGCGCCAAAGTCCATCCCTGCAACCACAAAGAAACAAATTTATATCAGCACATGTATTATACAAACAACTATACATTTACGATCTAATAAGTAAAAAAGAATAAAAACAAATATTACCACAAGCAAGGTCATGTAACCACCACAGGAGGCCACAGATGAGTCGGAGGTAAGAGATAGCTGCTCGTATAGGAAAGCAAGTCTCATCCCACCTCATGACCAGCTGTCCAACTCGTCCATATCTTGCAGCGCAAGCAGCCACAGCAGATTAATGTTTTTGCTGTTCTCAATGGCAAAAATGGTCCAGCCAAGCAAGAGTAACAGAAATGCCTTAATACAGGCCAACCTAACATGAGCTTGCTCGTCTTACTTCTCCTGTGTGTCAATCTCTAGCAGCAGATTACACCTATTCAAGAGCTCCTCGTAGCGCCTCTTCAGTACACCAAAACTGACGTGAGCAGCACTCTGTCTTGCCACCTCCTTACCGGCAGCCTCCTCTGTAAAAAGTATGTCCACCTGCATCATCTATATCCCCTCCTCACGGGTTAACTCTCTATCAGGAAGGAGCCTCCCAGTGATGGGGATGCCTAAGAGACACGCTATATCATCTAGTGTAATGGTCATCTTCCCAACAGGTAGATGGAAGCTGATGGTCTCCTCATGCCATCTCTCTGACATCGCACAAACAAACCCGTGAGAGATGTTCTCGTACCCACTAGTCAGGAGGGGGGTAAGACCGGACATATTCACTTCTGACCAAAACCAGTCATTTTGCTCACCCGTCTGAGGGATTGTCGAGTTTTTAAGGCTCAGCTTCTTCCCGTGCGAGATACCTTTCACCCTATGTGTTTTCCGAAACTGAAATACAAAAACAAAAAACAACAAACAACACCGTTAAATAAATAATAAGTAAAATAAACATTAAATATATTCTAACATAAATTTTAATTCTAAGATTAAATAAGTAAAATAATAATTAGAATAAGTTGTATAAATAGTAAAAGAAGTAAAATAAACATTAAAGAAATACTTACATCGGCATCGACCCATATCCTGCATGCCACATGTCCACCAAAGCGAGGTAAAAGCGTGAGGTCAGAAGGCCCCCCTGCATAGTCGTCCGGTCCGGCCTCGTACACCACCCTCGGCACCCCCTTAAAACGACCCCCACTATCATGCTGTTGATGCTGCTCAATATCATACTGCTGCTGAGGCTCCTCAATATCAGGCTGCTCATGACGATCCTCATACTGATGTTGCTGATACGCATCAAACTGATATTGCTGATACGCATCAAACTGATACTGGTGAGGTTAAGGCTCCTCAAAATGATACGCCTGATCTTGCGGCTGCTGATACTGCGTCGGGTCCACCGTCTGGAATAGACCCGTCTGGGACGATGATCCCCCCCACAGCCTCAACTCTAGCAAGTCTCGTGCCCCCACCTATCCCTCGACCAGTCATGGGAGGGCGTAATGCTTGTTTCTCCCTCCGTAAACTATCAGTAGGGGCAGGCCTCCCTGCCCTAAGTTTGTCAGTCCTATCCTGAGGTGGTCTCTGAGACGTATTCATCCGAGACATATATGCACAACAATTCCAACAATTGAACAACAACAACACTTATAATCAACAACAACAATTCAATCCATAAACTACAATTCAATCCGTAAGCTACCACATTGTCCTGAAACTAACTATAATCAACATTAACAAACATATTTCTAACTAATTTAATCATTATCAATCCAAAAAACAAAAAAAAATATCATTGAGACATTTTATCAAACACATACAGTGCAATTTTCAAACAACTAAGAAATCTAACAATTTCTAAACCATAAACTACCACATTGTACCCTAAACAACATCTAAAATACAATTCCTAACTTAATTCATCACTAACAATCATCAAAACTAACATGCAAGCCAAATTTCTAAAAACCTAAAAATATCTAATTTCTTCAAAAAA
>Ga0228711_1010913_pt1 | contig 11764 bp, 8 predicted proteins | sample MedpolnodulmetaG_2_FD_177996 | JGI IMG/M metagenome (GOLD analysis project Ga0228711, IMG submission 177996) | Root nodule microbial communities from Medicago polymorpha collected in Santa Monica, California, United States - brown nodules | ecosystem: Host-associated > Plants > Roots > Nodule...
AGGGGGGGAAGGAAAGGGGGGGGGGGGGGGACGGGGGCCAAGCAGGGTGCCACCATACGGGGGAAAGGGGAGAATGGACTGTTGTGAGACAGCGAAGGAGGAAAGCGTTCGAACAGCCGGATGGACAACGGGACAGGTTTCAGGCGGATCAACGGCGCGAAAGAGGATGGGAGGGACAACAGCGGCGTCAGGCTAGGATTAGGGTTCAGCAAGGTTCCAAATTGTGGTGCAACGATAGGGAGGATTTGGAGGACTGTGAGGCATCAGTGCAGTCGTTTGATGGTAGAGCTGTTATTCAGTATTCACGGCCAGGTCGGACACGGGTGGCTGCGCAGCGTTTTCGTCCAGAATCTGCAGGTATTCAGCGGCGGCAGGCGTCCTGGAACTTCCAGAACCAGCAGCGCGCACGCCTTTCTCCTGTTCGGCGACGGTCGCGGTTTCAGGAGGTGGGTCAGCAGCACGGAACCAAGTACACAGGGGAGGGGGCGCGGGATCACAGCCGTGCGCTTCGGCACCAACATTTGCGTCGGGATCAACTGGTTCTCGATAATTCCGGTAAGGTCAAGCAACCTTTCGTCTCTTTTTATTTTACAAATGTGCCTGGAAATGTATCGTACATATCTTTACGGCGAGGTTTTGAGGTGTGTGCAATTATGGAGGATGTTTACCTCGCGAGGAAACGGAACGTTAATGGGGGGGTATTTAGTTTTGTTCGTTATGGTAACGTGAAGGACGTCGATAAATTACTGAAGGCGCTGAATAATGTGTGGTTTGGGGATTGTAGGGTGGTGGCTAAGGTTGCGAGCTTTGATAGGTTAGGAAACAAGAATCATGGTGAAGGCGTTAAGGGAGAGGGACGCAATAACACAGAGTTAGATGTAGGTTGCGAGGGCGTTAATTTTCACGTGGGAGCAGAGGCGGTTGGCCGTGGTGAGGTGGTGATGAAGGCGGTGGAGGGGACCAATTTGAAGGAGGGGGCTTTGGAGCATGCAAACGTTGGTAGGAGGGTTCAAAATGTGGAGGATGATGTTAACCAATTTTATATTCCAAAGTACACATCTTCGGTCAGCGATATGTCGTGGGCGTCAAAGGGAGTGGTGGTGTCGGTGCTGAGCAGGGATGCGATACCCGGGTTTTGATAATTTAGCTGTTATTCCGTTGGGCGCTGACAAGGTATTCCTGCGGTCCCTTGATGACGCAGATGTTAGCATTACGCTGTCTGAAGCGGCAGACTTTTTCGATCATTTCTTTTCGAAGCCGGTGAGGTGGAACAAGGATACTTTGGTCCGAGAAAGAGGAGCGTGGTTAAGGATCTATGGGGTGCCGTTACACGCAAGGAATTTTGATTTCTTCAAATTACGTGTCTATGATTGTGGGCGATTGCTGCGAATTGATGACATCACCCTAGACAGAGATCGCTTCGATTATGCGCGGATTCTGGTGTCCACTAGTTCCTTGGACATTATTAAACACGAGGCGAATATAGTGGTGGATGGAGTACTTCTCAAGTTTCAAATCATTGAAGAATGGGGCTTTTCATTGGGAGAGGATGCTTGTCTTTTAGATGATGAAGCATTACAAGTGGACGACAGGTCGGATATGCCGGACGATCTTGACACTAGGTTTGGAGGAGGAAACGTGGACGAATTGTTAAACACTCTGTCGGCAGATTGGAAAATCGAGGATGAAGCGCATCATATCAAGCCTTCATCATCTCCAGTAAGGGCGTTAGTCTAGGTTCCGTCATCAAGTTCACCTGCACCGGCGGTCTCGGGTCCGGTAGAGGATCCCCTTTTGGTGCCGGAAGAAGAATCTACACCTACGCGGGCTTCTAATAAGATGTGCAAGGTTGATCGTCTGTCTAAGGAACTCTTCATTGATAATAATAAAGTGGTTCAACGAGCCTCTTCGTGCTCCCCGGGGAGAGGTAGAGCAACATCATCGGGCCCATGGAGTTTGGAATGGGTTCACAGAGTGAAGAGTAGTAGCACGAGCGATGCCTCTAAATCTAACAACGGGTTTCCTAGGAAATCGGCGGGTGTCCAGAGAGCTACTAAGAAGAAGGGAGGTGGCTACCTTCGACATGGTGCTCAAAGCTTGAAGCGTATAGCTCGCCTTTCTGAGAGTGATCGTAGAGAGGTTCTGCGAGTGTTGCGAAGGACTACGAAGTAACAGAGGGCGGTATCTGGAGCTTCCAAAGCCAAGGCAACCTCTAAAGCAGCTTCTTTTAACTGTACTTCTCAGACGTCGGTGAATAATGATTGGAATAATTGGCTGGTGCTGCATGGTAACGAAAAGGTGAGATCAGAGGATGTTCGGGACATAGGGAGGACTGTTGGTCTCAATTTGACTGGAGATAAAAACAACATGTTTGATGTATTGTCAAGGGCGGGTAGGAAAAACCGCGAGGGTGGCAGTGATGGTGTGTAGGCCGAGAGCTAGAGTGGCTGGAGGGGAGGAGGCGGTGCTGGGTGTGGGTCAGTAGTGATGAAGCTGTTATCTTGGAATGTTAGGGGGTTGGGCGGGGCTGCAAAAAGGAGGGAGGTGAGTCATTTGGTGCGTGAGAATAAACCTTTTATACTGTGCCTACAAGAAACTAAGTTACCAGTGCTTGATGCCTTTGTTTGTAACTCAATTTGGGGAGATGTCAATGTCGATTTTTCTTACCGACCATCGGAGGGGGCATCTGGAGGCATAGCCACGCTTTGGAATTCAAATGAGGTGGAGGTGTGGTCGTCGGTGTCGTTGGATCATGCGCTTGTGGTTGCCAGTCGTTTTTTGAAGTCGGGGGAACAATTTGTGGTTTTTAACGTTTACTCCCCTTGTGATACGCCTCGGCAACAGGTACTGTGGAACGTCTTATCTTCTAGACTTGCTGCTCTGTCGGACGAAAATGTTTGTGTGTGTGGCGACTTTAATGTCGTCCGTTGTGTGGAGGAGAGACGAAGTGTTAGTAGTGTTCCTCAGCACGCAGGTATCGACGACTTTAATACTTTTATTGACAGTAATTTGCTGGTGGATCTCCCGCTCCGGGGTCGTACTTTTACGTGGTTTCGGGGGGATGGGCGCTCGATGAGTCACATTGATCGAATCTTGTTGTCCGAAAATTGGTGCTTGACTTGGCCTACTTGTTTCCAATTGGTGGTGTCTAGAGGGTTGTCCGATCATTGCCCCCTAGTGCTCCCAATTGATACTCAAAATTGGGGGCCAAAGCCGGTGAGGATGTTAAAGTGTTGGGCAGACTTTCCTGGGTATGATGCTTTTGTGCGTGAGACTTGGAGTTCTTTACAGATAAGTGGTTGGGGCGGCTATGTGTTGAAAGAAAAGTTGAAATTAATGAAATTGGCTCTAAAAGATTGGCACCAGCGCTATTCTCAGAATCTTCTGGCACGTATATTGACTCTGAAGGATAATATAGCATCTCTTGATTTGAAAGGGGAGTCAACGGCGTTATCGGATGGTGAAATCCAAGAGTTGCATGGTTTGTCGGAGAATCTATTCTCTCTTTCTAGAATCAATTCGAGTATCTGTTGGCAACAATCTAGAGTTCAATGGTTTAAGGAAGGTGACGCTAATTCAAAGTTTTTTCATCGAGTTATGTCCGGCAGAAGGAGTAGGAATGCTATACCGTGCTTTCTGGTAAATGGGGCGTTGGTGAAGGGTGTAGAGAATGTCGTGTTCAATCATTTTCGGATGCACTTTCAACCCGTCCAGAGTACTCGTCCTAGCATGGAGGGTATCAATTTTAGTACCTTGTTGTTTAATGATGGAGCTTGTCTTGTGAAACCGTTTACTCTGGAGGAGGTAAAGGCGGCTGTTTGGGATTGTGACAGTTTTAAATGCCCTGGGCCAGACGGCATTACCTTAGGTTTTGTCAAGGATTTTTTGGATATTCTGCAGGTTGATGTTATGCGATTTTTGATGGAATTTCATCGGAATGGTAGATTGGCAAAAGGAATAAACAGTACTTTTATCGCTCTTATCCCGAAGGTTGACAACCCGCACCGTTTGAATGATTTTCGACCTATTTTGTTGGTGGGCAATATTTATAAGATTCTGGCAAAGGTGTTGGCCAATAGACTTCGTTCGGTGATTGGGTTAGTTGTTTCGAATGCTCAGTCGGCCTTCATTAAAGGTCATCAAATTCTGGACGGTATTCTGGTGGCTAATGAGATTGTTGATGATGCGCGGAAGAGACATAAGAAGTTGCTTCTTTTTAAGGTCGACTTCGAAAAAGCGTACGATTCAGTGGATTGGGGATACCTTGAGGAAGTTATGTTTAAGATGGGTTTTCCGTCTCTTTGGCGTAAATGGATTAAAGAGTGTATTGGTACAGCTATAACCTCGGTCCTGGTCAATGGGTCACCTACGGATGAGTTCTCTCTGGGGAGGGGATTGAGGCAAGGAGACCCTCTCTCGCCTTTCCTGTTTCTTTTAGTAGCAGAGGGCTTCAATGTTTTGATGGATGCTTTGACTCGGAACAATCTTTTTTCGGGCTTTCAGGTGGGTACCAGTGGTTCGACAATTGTGTCACACCTCCAATTTGCTAACGATACTTTGATTTTAGGTGCTAAATCTTGGGCCAATATTCGGGCTATGCGCGCTATTCTTCTCCTATTTCAATCATTGTCTGGGTTAAAGGTTAATTTCTCAAAGAGTTGCCTGGTGGGGGTGAATGTCGCACACTCTTGGTTGTAAGGTGGGAATTCTCGTCGCTTGTCCTTTTGGGAACCTCTGCTGAACCATATAAGATCTAGACTAGCGGGTTGGAGTTCTAAACATCTATCTTTTGGTGGCCGTTTAATTTTACTGAAATCTATTCTGTCATCTCTGCCTGTTTACGCTCTTTCTTTTTTCAATGCTCCAACAGGTATCATCTCCTCTATTGAATCTTTATTTAATTGTTTTTTTTTTTGGGGGAGTGTTGACCACAGGAAAATATCTTGGGTGGACTGGAATACTGTTTGTAGGCATAAGGAGGTTGGTGGCTTGGGGGTAAGGAGAATTAGGGAGTTTAATTTAGCTTTACTAGGGAAATGGTGTTGGCAGGTGTTGGAGGATAGAGAGAGTTTGTGGTTTAGGGTGTTGTCGGCGCGGTATGGGGTGGAAGAGGGGCGGTTGAGAGGAGGAGGTCGCGAGGCCTCTGATTGGTGGCGTGTTGTTAGCAGCCTGGGTAGGGAGACTTCTTTCAGCGATCATGTCAGTCGCTCTGTTGGGAACGAGAGGAATACTCTGTTTTGGTCGGATGTTTGGTGTGGTGGGGTGTCTTTTAGGGTCAGGTTTAGCAGGTTATTTGATTTGTCAGTTTTTAAAGAGGAGTCGGTGTATGAGATGTCTCAGTTAGGGTGGGGGGAGGGTGGTGAGGCTTGGAGGTGGAGGCAGAGGTTGTTTGTCTGGGAGGAGGAGATGGTGGGGGATATCATTTTATTGCTTGTTAATGTTACACTGCAGGTTACTAGGGATGACAAATGGCTCTGGACTTTGGAGAACTCAAATGCTTTTAGTGTTCGTAGTCTGTATAATTTTCTTACCCTTCAACCGCCTGCGGAGCAACCAGACGATCCTTCTTCTATCTGGCATAAGGATGTTCCTCTTAAGGTGGTGTTGTTTGTTTGGCGCTTGTTTCGGGATAGATTGCCTACAAAGGACAATCTACTCCGGCGAGGTGTGATTCATTTATTTCTTCATTGTAATTTCTTTGGTACTGTTTGGCACTCAATTTATAGTTGGATTGGTATCTCAGTGGCCAACCCACTTTATGTGTCTGATCATTTTCATCAGTTCGGCTTTTGTGGTGGTCTTGGGCGGAGGCGGCGCTCACTTTTACAGGTTATTTGGTTTGCAACGATGTGGGAAATATGGAAGGAAAGAAACAACAGATTGTTCAAAGGCAAAGAATGCTCCGTTTTTCAGGTGGTTGATAGGATTAAGTCCATCTCCTATATGTGGTTGAAGGCGAAGTACGTTACTCTTCCCCTCAATTTACATGGCTGGTGGCTTAGTCCGTTCACCATGTTGGGCATAGGTTAATAGTTTCTTTCTTTTTTGTATATCTTTTCATTTTTTCCCTTGTAAATATTGTTCAGACCTAGTTGTTCTTCCTTGGTACACCTTGTATTAGAAAGTACACTTTCCGTTGGTAATATATTCCATTTTAGTTTCTTCAAAAAAAGCACTCATACACATTAAACGCATGCTAGCCTCACGCGCAAATGTGGATTAATTATGTTTTTAAGTCATGCCTATAAAGATTAAATGAGAAATATAATAAGGGTTTTTTTTTTTTACAAAGCTAAATATAATATAATAAGGTTTAACAAACATACAATTTATGTTTTCTAAGCATTGGTTAGTTTGTAAGGGACATGGTATTATGAAACAGTCAGAGTTGGAACCTTATTGACTTCAAGGAGTAAATATGTTTCTACTAGACTACTTGACAAACAAAGTAATATTAAATCTATGTATTTATTATTTAAATTATTAAATAACTTTTATAAATTAATAAATTAATTATTAGATAATGTTATATTATGTCATTAACCATATTAAATTAAATGGAAAAAGAAAAACATAAATTAAAAGATACCTTAAAAATCATAAATTAACTTTTTTATTGAATTATGAGTAGAATGATATCAAAGTGTTTGATGCGTAGTAAATTTGACAGAGATTTGGCACTTGTAAATTGTAGAGTCTTCACACATTGTCTTCAAGTCTTCATTCATTTATATATAGGTAGAAAACAGATGTTGAGAGTGTGCCAACGCATCATAGAGTCGTTAGAGAAGTTTGATCATTCAACATTGATTTGTTGCTTGTTTTGGTTAATGTCCTATGAAGGAATGTATTTGAATCATTTCCTTGAAGATGAATTAACCTTTCTCTTTCAAAGAAATAGATGTAGCTTCGTACATTTTCACATGGGAATGTTGGAGTAGTGGTTGTACAATTTGTACTATTGTCCTTCCAGTACTTGACAATGACATCCGTTGACCTTCTGATATCTTCAGAACCATTGCGCATGATCTTCAAGTAATTCTGACTTGATCTTCAGGGCTTCATTTCCTTTGTCCTTTAGCTAGTCTAGAGTCCAATCTTCAAAGTCTGGGAAAACATCAGAGTCTGACCTTCAGAGTCTGAGTCTGGATGACCTTCAGAGTCTGATAGCAACATAGCTTCTCATGAAAATTCTTGCTCTTCAATTTGTTCTTCCATAACCAATACTATGGATAAGACTTAATAAATTTTAGTCTATGGTCCTGGACATTTGAACAAATATTAGCATATCCAATTGATCTTTTAATACTTTGTTATCATCAAAACTTTAGGAGTAATTGTTAAAATTATTTTTTTCAACAATCTCCCCCTTTTTGATGATGACAGACACAAGTATTAACGGTTAATTGTTGTTAATCTGATTAACAATTTGACTGCAGGGTTTGAGGTTTGTAAGCTCTCCCTAAGTCTAATAGTCCAGAAGGTTGTAAACTCTCCCTAAGTTCTATCCAAGTTAATTAGATTTATTTTTAGTCCAAAACAATTAAATAACGCATCACTCAGAATGAAATCACATTAAATCCAGAGGCTAAGAGATACGAAGATTATTCCTAAGTCAATTTTAAATTAACCAAGTGGACTCATGGCCTAAGCACTTATTATGTCTTACTCCCCCTTTTGTCATCAACAAAAATAATTAAAAGAGTGAGAAAAGATTGGATGAAAACGTGAATGCAAACAATATATGAGAAGCAAACTTAATATTTAAAAAATGAGATCTATTGTTACGACTATAAGTATCCGTTGTACTCTTTCCCTTGAGAAATATTTGGGTTTTCCCATGATGCAAGGAGAGATTTTGAATTTTTTGAGGAAAACATAAGCCAACATCACCTGTTAAACAAAGCTGGTTGAATGACTCTGGTTAAATATGTATTAAATTTTATTCCCAATTATTATATGCAAGTGGCTTGGAGAAGGTTCTTCCAATTTTGGGATCCACTTAGTTGGCTGGGAGAAAATAACCAAACCCAAAAAGCTAGGTGGTCTCGGAATCAGGAAGGCTAGAGAGGCTAACACATCTCTGTTGGGCAGATTAGTTTGGAGGTTACATAAAAATTGTGATTCTTTATGGGTGCAGGTTCTAACTCACAAGTATATTCATGCAGACAAGCTTCTCATTGTTAGTAGGAAATCGGGATCGGTCACTTGGAATGTTATTATGAAAGTTAACGGAAAAGGTTCTTTATGTGGACATTCACGATCTCAATCTAAGAGTGAAGGATGTCTTCGTGAATGGAGCTTGAAAATGCTCCCGCGTGGCTGATGGGTATACTTGGAAAGGTAATCTCAATGGTATTTACTCAACACGGGATGAATATTATTGGCTGAACATGATTGCTTTTGCTGCTGGTGCAGTGGAGACTGTTTCATGGACTTGGATATGGCAACTTCCAGCGCCGGAAAAGGTAAAATTCTTTCTGTGGACTGCTCTTCAGAACTCCCTGCCTACGCTTTGGATGTTAAGCCATCGTGGTGTGCTTCAGCCCAAGATGCCATCAGGAACCTGAGACTACGCTTCACTTCTTGCGTGAGGAATAAGTTGTGTATGGAGAATGAATTGGTTTCACCTGTTTCTCTGAAGATTTGTACGGAGAATTATGCTCATTTGTTGATTAATTGTTTCTGGCAGCAACAATCGGGTTCCCTTATGAGATTGATTCGATGGAATGATTAGGGAGGCACCGGTATGATACTGAATGTGGATGGTAGTAGTCTCAGTAATCCCGGCGTTTCAGGCTTTAGAGGGTTGATCCGAAATTTTGACGGTGCATGGATTCAGGGGTTTGTTGGAAATATTGATTTCTCCAACATTCTTCATGCAGAATTATTAGGTGTGTATTACGGTTTGGCCATGGCTTGGGAGATCGGTTGCTCGGAGTTGTGGTGCTATTCCAACTCGAAGCTAGCAATAAAGTTACTTTCTGAACCAATTAATATTTGGCATCATTATGCAGCTATCCTCCATAATATTAAGGAGCTTTTGGCTAGGGACTGGCATGTCCATTTATTGCATACTCTTCGGGAGGGCAACGCATGTGCCGACTACCTTGCTAAGATGGGAGCTCGCAATCTTGAGGCTTATACTCCAATAGTTGTTCCACCAGTTGAGATTAGTCTCCTCCTACTAGCTGACGCTAGTGGGGTCTCTTTTATTAGATAATTTTTTGTTTGTGTTTTCTTCTTTCTTTCTCTCCTTGTACCTAAAAAAATAAAGAATGATTCCTTCAATGGGATTGGGAACTGAACTTAATTCTATACCATCAAATTATCATATTCAAGCAAAATAGTAATTAAAACACTGCAAAACAACATAAGTCATTCAAACATGAAGAGGAAAGTGGAAGAGCTTCATTGACATACAGAGTTCATTAGAATCTGAGTTGGAGAATTGTGAGAGAGGATGGCTTGAGGAGCTGATTGAAAGTGAACTTCATGAATGAACTGCAAAGTTACATAGAAATGTATCTCAGCACAGTATCTCTTTGGAGGGTGTCCACACAATTGCATGTGGTCATGCATGAGTTCGTTCCATAATTGTGATGGAATTGTTGGAAAAGATGGTCTCTTAAGTTAGGTTTTTTTGACAAAACTAAAAGTTGAATTTACCATTTTTGTTTTGATTAAAATGAATTTTGGTTTTGACTATGGTAAAACTCGTATTTAAATAAAAAAACACATGACTGGGGAATGTTTCTACAACTTATTTAAGAAAGATATGAGATCTTTCAAGACTCTAATAGGCTAGAAATCAGAGTTGAAGATCGAAATTATAACTACTATCGTCGAATGAAATAACACAAGGTAAAAAAGCTTTGAAAATTACGAGTAATGTCAAGACAGTTTGGTCGGACAACATACCTACTAAAGTAAGGAATATTCTTGGAGATAGAGGCACTGAGCGGCTCATCAAACTTTTTAACGAAATTATAAGAACAAAGAGTAACAGCCCGATTTTCCGTTAGATTTATTTAATTATTTTAATATGTGTTTAAATGTACTTGTATGTGATTATTTGCCTATGTGTGTACTTTAGTGGATTTCGGTGTTAGAAGGGTATTATAGTCATTTTAGACTTAGGGGTATTTTGGTCATTCTGTGAGCAGGGTAAATTAGTAATTTCAGGGTGATGATTACTTTTAGTGTTTCAAGTGAGAACCATTATTTTTACTAAGTTACTATTCGGTGGTGGTAATTAGTTTTGATCGATAATTATTCAATAACTTTTAACCATTAGTGGATAGAAACTTTGGGAGTTAGTTTATAAGAGTTTTGAGCCCATTTGACTTTTAAGGGTTAAGCTCATTAGTATGGACACTATTTAAGCTCTAGTCTTTGTAGAAAAATATGGTTCACATTCATTTTATAAGATTTTGAGAAGAGGTGGAGAGAGAAAGAGCAAGAGGAAGAGAAGAGGGTTTGAAAAGAGAAGCTTGAGGAACCAAGATGTGATTGAGATTCTAGGAGCTTAATTGAAGCATTTGCTAGGATTATTGCTTATTGAGGTAAGGGGGCTAGTTTTCATTCATAATCCTTTGTATAATCTCTTTTTCTTCTCAAATTCAAAAGTGCTTATTTGTGAAAAGTGATTATTGTGAATTTAATTGGTCAAATTTGTGCTTAGGTTTTGATGTAATGTTTGGGTATGTGAATTTAATGATAATTAAGTTGTTGATGATGAAATTACATGCTCAAGTTGTGTATATATGTATACTTTGTTGATTTTGTTCAATTTGATGAAAAATGATGTTGTGGTGGTTGAATGATGGTGAGATCATGATTATATGATGTAGATGTTGTTGTGTGATGATGTTCTCATTAATTTATGCTTTGAGTGTTGATGAAAGTATTGTTGTGATTAAATTGTGGTGATTTTGCAACTTTTGTGAAAATGGGTTGATAATGAAGAATTTTGATTTTGATGATGTTGAATGAGTTAAGGAAGTTGTTAGAATGAATTAGGATGATATGATTTTCTGTTTTAATCACTTGGTTTTTGAGAGAAATCATTTTGGGAAGAAATCGGGTTTTTGAGTAAAAGTCGTTTTTAAGCGCTTTTGCAAAATAAGTCATTTTGGGATGTGTTTGATTAAGTTGTTTTAATGTTGAAATGTCAAGTTTTCAAGAGTGGTTTGTATGGTCTGAGTGTTAGGAATGCATTGGCGAAAACGAAACTGAAATCGGATTCGAAAACAAGATTTTATGCGCTGTATGGTGAGGTGACACGACTGTGTCAGGGTCTCCTGTAAGGGATGACACGACCGCGTATCCTGATGACGCGACCGTGTCAGTTCTGCAGAATCCTGAAACCTTGTCTTTTCGTGTTTTTGTGTACTTTTAAGCATGCCAATGGATTCCAAATACCTAACCCTATTCAATCAAAGTACAATTAAGCTCCTAAGAGTATCATAGCTTGATTCTACCTTGGTTTACAATTGGTTTTCATTTATGCTTGGTTAACTTTGACTTTGAGCCGAGAATTGTCGGATTAGCGTTTTAATCGCAGTTGGCCGGTGAAACACACATGTATATACAACTGCACTAATATGTGATCTAAGTGTATACATAGTTGAGGACCTAGAACTTGTTTGCTTAGTTTTGACTCAATTGTCTCAATTGTTTTAAAGATGTAAAATGAGAGACGGACTTTGTCGAAAATGGTCTTTAAAGCCGATTGCTTTGCCAATCTTTTGTGAATAGCTTT
>Ga0228711_1010914_pt1 | contig 11763 bp, 2 predicted proteins | sample MedpolnodulmetaG_2_FD_177996 | JGI IMG/M metagenome (GOLD analysis project Ga0228711, IMG submission 177996) | Root nodule microbial communities from Medicago polymorpha collected in Santa Monica, California, United States - brown nodules | ecosystem: Host-associated > Plants > Roots > Nodule...
CAGTTAAATTTCTTAAAAAAAAAAAAAAAAAAAAAAAAAAAAAACCATGTGAAGTCTCTCAAAAAACCATATATAGTTTAGGAACATGAAAGAAACTCCTCCGAGTCTCCGACACATGATGTTCCTTAGCTTAAGGTGCACGAGTAGCACTAGCAGCACAATGTCCAGCGCTAACAAGACTTCAATTATTCAAAAAAAAGATAACAAGACTTCTAATTCGTACAATATTTGACAACTTTTTATCAAAAAGAAACATATATATATATTCAAAGAAAATATCAAAATTTGGTGTAGTTTATTTCTTCCAACCTTTTTATTTAAACCATTTTTTTAATATTTTTTTTACCTAATCAAGTAATTGGATTCTATCCTAATGTTAAATTTGAATCAAATCAAATTCGATCCAATTCTAATTTAAAATTTTAAATCAAATCTAATCTTTAATCCAATTTTAACAAATCTAATCTAATTTAATAATAACTCAATCTCGAATTAATGTATACTAGTAATTTAAATAAAACTTACTATATATATTAGATGGTAGAATTCCATCTAAAACTTGAAGATTAACTTTTGCGAAGTCAACTATGATCTTTCTACGAGAAAAACCGACAAACACGCGCTTGCACGTTAGTGACATAATAATATAATTAATTATTTTTTTGGAAAAATTGAAATACCAGCATAGAAATATTATTTTTCTCAAAAAAAAAGTATAATTTTATTTTGAATTATAGTAAGTAATTCAAGAAATTATTTTTCATAATGTATTGAAAAAAATTTGGAAAAGTAAAAAAAGATAAATAATTTGGGCTTGTTGAAGGTGGACTGAACTAAAAGCCCAACCCATATTAGTGCCACGTAACAAACAGAGCGTGCACTTTACTCTCTCTTATATATTCACTTCTCTCTTCTTCATCTTAGTTTCTTTCTTTCAACTCTCTCTCACTAAATAATCTTTGTTTATATTCGTTTCGTGTTCCTCTTCTCAGATCAAACCATTATCAGGTTTTTTCTCTCACAAATCTTATTAATCTTTTACTTGTCGATCCTAATTATTCTTCAATTTTTCCAATGCTTTCTCAATCTCTTAGGGTTTCCTCAACTGCTTTTTTTTTTTAACTGCTTCAATTTCACAACTTTACTCAAAGTGCTTGTTTATTAGTTTAGGAATCTATTTTAATTTGTTTGTTATTGTTTTGTATTATATTATATAATTTTATGTTTTTATAAGTTACTCATATGCACAATTTTACTCTCACAGGGAGCTGAAGACTTGATACTTCAGTGTTTCAATCATCACAATACAAAATGGTATGATTCCTATAAATGTTTAGGGTTTTGATTTTCTGTTTTTCAAATTATGTTTTTTATCATTTTTTGTACAAGTATTTGATAATGGGAATTTCAAATTATGTTTTTTTAATCATTATTTGTACAAGAATTCGATAATAGGAAACAAAGTGATATTTTTTTTACCTAAATGTAAAAACTTGTAATGGAAACAAATAGTTTAGGGTTTTGATTTTGCGTTTTTCGAATTATGTTTGGTAACAAAGTGATGGTAACAAAGTGAAAAAATACGATATTTTTTTTACCTAAAAGTAAAAACTTGTGATGGTAACAAACACAACCTAATTATTTCTTCTCGCACCATCGGCATTAGTTATGTTTTTCTCCCTTTCATCGTGTAAATTAATTCATTAATGTTTTTATAACAATGCTAGTTATATGCAATATATCTGCTATGATTGTCGTGATATTTGTTGCATATAACGATTTAACCGCTGCCTTTATGCTTGACACAGTTTTTCGATGGATACGGATATCACGGGACATCATTTGAGCAGACGTATCGATGTTACCCTGCTTCTTTTATTGAAAAGGTTAGCGTGGTTTTCTGCATCCGATTCTACCATTACATACATAGAATTTGAAAATGTTTATTGAATTAATTTCCATGTCGATTATTTATGACGGTTGTGACATTCTTAATGTTTTTAATCAAATATTTCATAAAATCATCAGCAATATTGTAGCATAAAAAGTCATATATGAAGAAAAAACTATCCAATTGACTCGTTCTTAGTCTCTAGTAGTTAAGTTGAGAGTTCTGACATTTTTTGAAGTTTAAATCAGTTATTTAAGAAAAAAAACTAACTTTTCCGTCTTATTGTTTTTTGCATCTCAATCCTGCAGCCCCAACTTGAAAGTGGTGACAAAAGTAAGTTTCAATGTCATGTTTTTTCTGAATTTTTGGGATTACTCGTTCTATGCGTTCCTGTCTAATGTGAAAATTGTTGTGATTCAGTTATAATGCCTCCATCAGCCCTTGATCGTTTAGGTTAGTTATGTCACTGTTGGACTTTTATCCATTTTGCATTTTTTTCCCCGTTGAATATGTATCTTATATATGGTTTTTAATACTAATATTAAGTTTAATTTGCAGCATCTCTGCATATTGATTATCCGATGTTGTTTGAACTTCGTAATGCTGCTGCTGAGCGGGTTTCTCATTGTGGTGTTCTGGAGTTCATTGCTGAGGAAGGCATGATATACATGCCATACTGGGTATGCATCCAAAAGTTTTTGTTTGTTAACATGCTTGTAAACTTGTTTTCACTAATATGGTTCTCCTTTGAGTTTTGACGTTAATTGAAATGCTCTTCATGGGCTCTTATACAGATGATGGAGAACATGCTTTTACAAGAGGGGGATGTTGTAAGAGTGAAAAATGTGACACTTCCGAAGGGAACATATGTTAAGTTACAGCCTCACACAAAAGACTTCTTGGATATTTCCAATCCTAAGGCTATGTAAGTCGATTTTATGTTATTTTAGTTTAATAAAGCTGTGATATATCCTAACTTATGAATATCGCTTGCAAGGATGCAACTCTGTAGCTTAAATATGTTTCTTCTTCCAATTTTTATATGTGAAACATCATTCATATCATCTTTCAGTGATAGCCATGCTGTTTGATGTCGTGTTGATCTAGTGATTGATATTGTGGCCTCTTTCACCCAAAATTCTAACTTTAAGTGTGTAGGTTTGTTTTTATTGTAACCAATGTGCACTTTTGGTTATTTTGTAGGAATTGTTTAACTGGTTCAGTTCTATATTTTGTATTTGAAAATTGAGTTGGATCTGACCCCCCAGCCAAACACTAGTATACTTGTGTATGTTTTTTTATAGTTATTTACAAAAAAAAGTGCAGTCTGGTACTACAAAACTCCTGCCATGGCAGAGTCCATGGAAGGGTTGGATCCATTGAGAATATATTATAGGCCGGTTTCACGTGTTAAACCCTTGAGCTTCTAGTCATGCAGTTGCAAAATAAAACCATTGTGCTAAGGCTTCCCATTTATTTGTTCATATTTTCATGTCGCTGACTTGTCATCTATTATCCTGCCATTTCTCTCATCTCTGAAGAACATTCACATGGAAATTTGGCAATTGAATTCACGTACTGCATCAATAAATAACATTAAATTAAGGAATGTGGTTTGGTTGAAAGCTTGGTTTGTTATCACATTGTTTTATATGTTTTTGTGTGTGGAGACATATCAAGTGAGTCCGAGGAAAAAATCTTACACCATTAGATTTAACTGTGAATGTTCACGATTAAAACATAGTTATATTGGTTTTTTAAGTAGTCACATGACCACCCAAAACTTTTAATTGACCATCCATGCATGTGTACTTGGCCTACGGCTATGTTTACTCCTCTCACTCATCTAATTAGCTGTCTCACTACTAGTTACATGATACCTTTTTTTTTTGAAAGATACATGATACATAGATACCCAACATGATGATGTATAGAGTTTGGTGCATGTTGGACATTTTTTTGCATCTATGCTCCTTGATATGTTTTATGCAATATTAGAAGTTATAAGAACTATATTTAATATGGTTTAGAACTAGATTCAGCTACAAGTCTATGAATTCCTGTTCACTATGGATTCAGGGAAGCAATCATTTCTTATTTCTTTTATGGTTTTGGTTGTTTTAATTCTATCATCACATTCTCCATTAGTTCAGTATTTACTTCGAAACACTGACTGGAGTTGGACCTCTGTGTAGATAATTGACCATGTTTTCTCATGCAGCTTAGAAACTACGTTGAGGAATTTCTCCTGCTTGACTACTGGAGATAGCATTATGGTGGCTTACAATAACAAGAAATATTATATTGATATTGTCGAGAGCAAGCCTGCCAATGCTATAAGCATTATTGAGACCGACTGTGAAGTGGACTTTGCCCCGCCCTTAGATTACAAGGAACCTGAAAGGCCCGTTGCTCCACGTTCAGCAGGAAAGGCACCAGAAGCTGGTAATGGTTCACCAACTTATCTTTGTCATTTTGGTTTATTGTCTCTGTTGTTGGGATGGGTTTCATCCTTTTTTGTGTATGTCTGCGTTGCATGCTACTATAATTGGTATTGGAAGCTTATTATAAGAGGTTGAATTCATGACGTTGGGATGTATTTCATCCTTTTTTGTGTACGTGTGTGTTGCATGCTGCTATAATTGGTATTGGAAGCTTATTGTAAGAGGTTGAATTCATAAATTATAGATAAGATACTGAAAACTCATAATACAGGAGAGGGTTTTTTAATATGGGTAAGTTTTGTATAGCACCAGAGTCTGAGGTTTGAACTTTGAACATAGTGGAGGATGCTTTTTTATTTTAACTTCATTGATGAGGATCCTCCAAGCTGGTCATGCCTCATTGGAGTTAACATTCTGGAACTTGATATTCTTAATTGATGTTGTTAATGAATATTGGTTCGTGTTTCTGCTAAAAGGACAAAGATCATTTGACAATATGCTTGTTCTACTTTTTTATTCTTTTAGTTGACTTTTTATTTTAATTAGGGCACATCCAATCTTTAAGAAGCATGATGTTTATGTTGGTTTTTGTAAGTACGAGCTTGTAATATGGATTTGTACCACGATAGTTTTGCTGATAGACAAATGTTAGTATATTAGTTGTTCTCCTTTACCAGGGTTGGAATCTTGTCCTTTAACTCCTTATATTTGGTTAAACCTTAGCTCAAACCAGTTGAGCTACCCCAACCCCTTTGTTCTACTATATTGTTGTAAAATAAATAAATATTTTTGTGGCTTTGGATTGTGAAAAATCTAATTATGAAAAATATCATCTGGTTTTTTACCCTTTACTGAGATTTAATTTTATTTTTTTATCTTTTACTGAGATTTAAAAATATTGCTCAGTTAAAGGCCGTGTCTGTACTGCAGTGATGCTATTCAGTGTCATTGTCGATACTTTTCTATGATCAAGACTGACAAAACTCCTGTTCCCCAGATAAAGAAGCCCCTGCTGAAACTGAACCAAAGTTCAACCCATTTACTGGATCTGGGAGACGCTTGGATGGAAAGCCTTTGAATTATCAGCCTCCACCAGTTTCTTCTTCCGGGTCCAAGGACAAGAATCCTGCTGCTCAAAATGTCAATTCACAGCCTTCCACAGCTTCTAGTTCACAAAGTAATGCTCCTCAAACTCAAGGCAAGCTTGTGTTTGGGTCAAATCCAAACCGCGGTAAAGAGACTGGAAAGGTAATACTGCTTCTTTTTAACATTTAAGTCATTTGATTATCGTTACACTCAGATTACCCTATCCTCCTTTCAGTGGTAATTGATGGACTAATAAGTTCTCCATTTTCTCCTTGTAGGCAACTGAGGCAAAAGCAAAACAAGAGCCACCCAAAGAGAAAGAAGAAGATAAGTTTCAGCCTTTCACCGGGAAGAAGTATTCTTTAAGGGGTTGATTAATATATTAACTTAAAACACTTTTAAACTTTTATTACAATTTACTTCGTTGGCCTGTGCGTGGATCCAAGTCTATTGCAAAACTTGTATTTTATTTTTTTTGTTTATTGTATTATAAGCAAAAGACAGAGCGGTAGAAGCCACAAAAAATAACATGTTTACCTTAAATTATTATTACTTTGTGAATGAACGCATATTCTTCTCTGGAGCAAAGGGATGCGACCCTTTATTTTAAAGGGCCTTTTAATTTGCAGCAAATATCATGTGAGATCCAAAGTGAAACCTTTTGCAGTTTCTTCTTTTAGAAAGTTAACAGGTCATTATTGTCTTCTTGCTTCAAAAGGATTTGGTAAATCTGAAGTCTAAAGATATTTACTCGAAATGCAGAGTTCCATTGAGCAAAAAAAGACCTTCGGCAATAGTAATTTTTTAACTTTTATTAGTTTAATGGAAGTTCTTCAAGCTTTCTAGCTGTTGAACGGAATCATTCTCCAGTTTTGGAGTTGGCACCTTTATTGAAGGAAAAATAACTAAAATTATTGGTCATTTTTTTGCTCAATAATGGAATAAACGAAAACAACTAGCCAAATGCCAGAGGGACAGACAACCCTAGCATCAGCAAATTATAGGTTGGTCATAATTTTCCTATCGGAAATAAAATCTAAGTATTTCTTTCTTTAATGCCATGTGAGTATATAAATTAGACTTTCTCAACTTCACGTAGGAAACAAGTTTAAAATGGTGACAAGAAAATGTGGTGAAACAGAAGGGATCCAATATCTGCACGCCATAATTTTGGACATGCTTTTTTTTGACAAATTTTTTGGACATACTTATGATGTATGCGATGAGAATTCTCAGTTTTGTCCTGGTCGATTAAGAATTATTGTGCCGATATTTGTCTTTGACATATTTGAAGGATGCTTTGTCTTTTGACTCTCGAAGGATCAATCTGTTGCCCTAGTATTTTAATTGTTTCTGAATTCATTTCGTTTTTTTCAAGTCAAAACAATATGTTCCTGGTTTTACCATAAATTTCAGCCGGAAAAAAAAAATTAAAACGGTGTTTGGCATATTGTTTTGAAAGCTTTAAATTATCTATATAAGTCTAAGATGGTGTCGTGGTAAGAGTTTGAGTTCATAATCGGACATAATTCAAATCTCAGTTGAAACGTAAAACAATCGTTAGTGTTATTGTTATAAATTCCTGAGACACTTTATTTTAGAGAGGTAGATCATAAGGAACACTTAAAAAAGATTTTTTATCAAACAAAATCTACATTGTTAATTTTTATTTTTTAGTTCAGTTTGTATACACTATATGTGCAAAAAAAATTAGGCATGCATTCAATATTGTGTTATCACACCATTTAATAAATTAAAAACACATAATTCAATATGACCATACATCAATGGACGCAAGTGTACAATGTTTTTACACTGACAATATATATAAATTTTTATTTTTTTAGTCAACGTGTAAGATTATTTAGGATAATTATTTTTTACAACTATCTTTTCCACTTTTTATACAATTTTTATGGACTTATACTCCTTTAGAGTCTTGTGAGTTGCGATAAATCGCCACTTGAATATCCCCGTGAGCTTAACTCGGATTGGGATAATCAGGGGCAAATGGCTTCAAAGGGATGGGGTAGCACTGACTACCCCAAGAGAAGAAAAAATCTCGAATAACTAACATAAGTTTAATATATAGCTACCCCGTGAATATATTATTTGGCTACTCCAAACAATTTTGTTGGATCAAAGAGATATTATATTAACAAAAATTGATAATCTATTTAGTTTCGTGTCAAATATGGATAAATTTGTCTTTCTTAAAACTCCATAGAGCTCATCTTTTACAAATAATAACCGTTAACTTTTATCTTCTTCGTTGTTGTTTCATTAAATATAAGTAAAAAAATATTGTGAATTTATTTTACATATCGATTAAGTTTAATATATTAGTGTTCCAAAAAAAAAGAGGTTAATATATATGTTTGTAAAATATTTTTTATTTCTTCTTTATATTGGCCCCCTCGTAAAAAATTTACTAGCTTCGCCGTTGGGGATAATACATAGTATATACAAGATTTGAGGTTCGAATCCCAGACACCACCATTGAATCGCGGACACCACAAAACAAATCGCCACTTGAATTTTATTTTTTATTTTTTTAAATGAAACAAAAGATTAATTGTTTTTTTGATAAATACAGGATGAATTATTGTAAAATTATTAGTATTGAATGTATATTATATAAAAAAATGAAAATATTTTAAAATCTATGCTAATATTATATTCAAATAATTCAAAATTATATTTAGTTATTACTGTCTGACCCCAGTCCAATGGTGATCGGACATTTAAACCCTTAACCTATGTTGTTCATGTATGATGAACAAACAAGGTGTAGTTTGAGTAGAGGATGTATTGTTCACGCAGGTGAACGAATTCATTGGGTTTAATGTCGAGCTCAATTTAGAGCCCGTTTGTTATAACTTTTATTAGAAAAAAAAAAATATTTTTTTAAAAAAGAAAAATCACTTTTAAGAGTTTTGTATCCGTTTGTTACATTTTTAAAAAAAAATCAAAATCTAAAAACAATTAGTGCAGCTTCTAAAAAATAGATTTTTTTTAAGGAGAGAGAAAATATAGTTTAAAAGATTAAACTAATTTTATAACAAAAAATCCATTTTATATAGTTGTATCCAAACAAATTAAATTATTTGTTTAAAAAAAAGTGAATTTTATTACGATAAACAAGCACAACATAAATTCTGTTTTTTTTCATAAATGAGCTCGTTTGTTACGGATTAAAATAAAAGTGATTTTAACATAAAATAATTTAGAGATTATATTTTAGAGATTTTATGAAAAATCAGAATCTATTTTGCATTTGTTTGCCACAATAAAAATCACTTTTCTTAAATAAATAATGTAGTTTGTTTGATACAGCTATATGAAAGGGATTTTTTTTTGTAACAAAATTAGTTCAATCTCTTAAATCATATTTTCTCTCCCCTCTAAAAAAAATTTATTTTTTGAGAAGTTACTCTTAACAGCTTCTCATTTTAAGTTGTTTTTAAAAAAAAATTTGATTTTGATTTTTTTTAAAAGTTGTAACATACGGATGCAACACTCTTAAAAATGATTATTTTTTATAAAAAAAATGATTTTTTCCTGAAAAAAGCTATAACAAACGGGCTAAAATTCTCTAAATTATTTTATGTCAAAATCACTTTTATTCTAATATGTAACAAAACGTGCCCTTAATTAGCTTGCAATGATTGACAATTCGAGATATATTGTAATCATTAAAAGTTATAAATAATAACCATTCAATCCCTTCAAAAAATAATCATTCAATATTTTTAAATAATACTCCTCCATCCCAAATTATAAGTTGCAAAAAAATTGTTACAAATTATAAGTTGTTTTGCAATTTCAATGAAGCATTAATGTTATTTTTTTCTGTTACACATTTAACTTTTATTACTATATCTATTTTGAATTCTTTAATTTATCTTCTCATACTGTTTATTAAGAACAATATTATAAAACACTTAATAATATCTTTTTCACATACAAAATTAATTAATTTTTTAATATTCAAAATTTCATATAGTTTTGGACGGAGAAAGTATAAACAATAGCGTGAGTAAACATGCTTCACGTTTGCATTATAAAGACACGTGATAAAATATCGAGAAGCTATCCACCATAAATAAACAATAGTAAATAGGCAATTACCCTCTTGAAATTGTACAACGTTAATCAATTTACCCCCTCCGTCAAATTCTTCTGTTAGTCAACATGACGTTTTGCAAATACCTCCTGAAGTTTTGCATTTATGTGCAAAATGCCCCCCGAACTTGAAAATTTATATGTATATTTTTTTTTCTTTGTGTCTTTTTAGTTTTAAAGAGACTATTTAGTTTGAGGGACAAAAACACACATTAACATTTAAATCGGAGCAATAGTTTTTACAAAAGAACATCCAATAATATTCATTTTCATGGAGTATTCAATTACTTTGAACTAGTTTGCAGTTTTGATTTAAATCGACTTCAATACAAACACTTTTAACATACATTATCGGTGTAAATTAGTTCTTAATTCATAGCAAATATTTTAAGATTAAATCAGGAGTGAGGTGATCATGACGATGTCCACTTTGATATCTATAAACAGAGTCCATTTTAAGTTCATTTGACACAATTAAGTTTGCAGAGTATTCTCCACAAAAATTAATTTAAGAGCAAAATTTTAGTGATAGCAATTGAAATTATCCAAGAATAATAAAGTAAATTATCGTGAGCATATGACAATATTAAGTGGGTATAGTGTAGTTCCCTAAGATGAATGTGAGGCCATTTTTAAGGCCTTTGATGTACACATTTAGAAAACCACAAAATCTCATCCAAAAAAACACTTCCGGTGCCATATCATAAACGTGTGCCATATCATAAACGTGAAGTAGAGGAAAATATGTGTGTTTTTTTCCCTTAAACTAAATAGTCTCTTTAAAAGTAAAAAGACACTAAAAGAAAAAATATATATAATTTTTAAGTTCGGGAAGCATTTTGTACATAATTGCAAAACTTTAGGGGGTATTTACAAAACGTCATGTTGACTAACAACATAATTTGACGGAGGGAGTAAATTGACTAACGTTGTGCAATTTCAGGGGAGTAATTGAAGTTTTGTTAATTTCAAGATGATAATTGACGAAACTTACAATTTCAAGGGGGTAATTGCCTATTTAGGCAAATAAACAACGAAAAAATATTTAACCGTCGTTTTCTTCTCCCTCCCTCCCTTTTATCTTTTCTTCTTTCTCCCTCCCTTTTATCTTTGCAGACAAAAAAAACTGTTAAAATACACAGAAGCTGGTAACAATTACATACTTTTTGTCAACAAAAAAAAAATACATACTGAAAATCGTCCCTATCACTATAAATGCTAACAAAATTTTAATAGATGACGGTAAAAATTGTCACTTACATCAAGCTATTTATATTATATCTTTGTACAATTTCATTAAAAAATACAAAAATTTACTTTAAAATATGGATAAAAAATAGTGATTGAAAATTTTATAAAAACTGAAAGTTGAAAGAAAATTTTAGAAGACTAAAAACATATTTAACCCAATAATTTTTTATGCTATCTTTAGCAAATTAATGTTCACCAATTAGAATTAAAAAATAAAAAATAAAGAGCATCGTAGTGTTATTGTCACATTATGAAAGTCAATTGAGTTGGATTTTGTGTGCAAAAAAAAGACTTGACACCACCAATACAATAACTTTTCAATCAGTCAATCAATAATTGAATTGAAATTAGTAAAAAAATAATTGAATTGAATTAAATTGAATGTGATCACCACACCACACCATCCATATACATATCATATCATCCTATATTAGCATTATTCCATTCTCTCTCTCTCTTCTTCTTCTTCTTCTCCTTCTTCTCCTTCTTCATTGCTACATACACAAATTCTACTCTTTTTATCTATGATGATGATGATAGTGAAATTCTTTGACTTCAAGTGAAAAATAAACTCAAAAAAATAATAAAAATCGTATTTTACTTCTTTTTTTGTTGTGATGGAGTCGAAGGGTCTGCGTTTCATGACCCACCAATCAATATTCACCACGGTTGGATCTGGAGACCTTGATGGGTTGAAGAAACTGTTAGAGAAGCTTAATAAGGAAGAAGATGGTGATAGAAGTAATGGGTCATCAACATCATCATCGTCTATGTCGGTTTCCGATGTTATGTCTCTTCAAAATGATCATGGTGAAACACCACTTTACATAGCTGCACACAATAATCTGAAGGAAGTTTTCACCTTTTTGATTAAATTATGTGACTTTGAGGTTCTCAAGATTCGTTCTAAGTCTGATATGAACGCTTTTCATGTTGCAGCTAAGCGTGGCCATCTTGGTATTTTAC
>Ga0228711_1010918_pt1 | contig 11760 bp, 7 predicted proteins | sample MedpolnodulmetaG_2_FD_177996 | JGI IMG/M metagenome (GOLD analysis project Ga0228711, IMG submission 177996) | Root nodule microbial communities from Medicago polymorpha collected in Santa Monica, California, United States - brown nodules | ecosystem: Host-associated > Plants > Roots > Nodule...
TATATATGGAATTTCAATTAAAATTCATATGCCTAAATTATTCTTCATGTTTTTTTTTTTTACAAGACTCTTCGTGGTTAATAAATGGTTTTCATTCCCGAAAATAAAAGTTTTCATTAGATATTCAAAAAGTTAAATAAACGTTGGGTGTGTCCTAGCACTCCTTGTGTTATATTGTTAGTTTTAAAATATTATCTTTTGAACACATGTTAGCATACCAAAAATAAAAAATTGTGTCAATTTATTTTTTACAAAGTTGAAAATAAAAAAAAATAATAAATACTTACTATTTGTTGAATTTTTAGGATATGTCTTTAAGACATATGGTAGCAATAAATGGTGGAGGCAGAAAAAAAACGTTTGGATGAGCCGCTAAATTGTGAAACTTTTTTTTTTATAATACAAATGTTAATTGGAATAATTTTCAATTGACAAACAATATAAGGGAGGTTTGAAACCCCTACAAATTAGAAGGTCTCTAAACCTCCGTTAACCGCCAAAATCTAAAACGGTTGAAAATCCCACAAAATGGACCTATGATTTTTATTTTCTTCTAGGTGGACCACTACACCACTTTACTGAGATTTGGATGTCTCGAAAATAAAAAAACGTCACAAAATTGTTTAAAATCTTACAAATTAGATTTATTAACTTTTTAATTTTTTCAGGTGGGTCGTGGCCCATCCCAACCCATAAAGGGCTCCACTCATGACCCATATCTTTTTAGTTTTTCTATGAAAAAGATTGAGTATTTTAAATACAATACGCCACTTTATATAAGTACCAAACATTTGTTTGTGTTTAATTCAAAAAATAAAGCGTGAAATTTAATTCTTATGAGATACATGAGTTTAAAAACTTTTCTTTGATTCTTAGGCGTAGGAAAATAACACGGAACACAGTTACAATAAGACTGAACTAAAAAATTACAAAAATGGTATACTAAAATTGCCGTCTGAAATCAATAAATTGGTTTATTTACCTCTTATGTTTTAAGAAAGACACGACGTATTTGACGAGGATAGCATTAGTGTTGAGGTTGTTTAGGTAACCTGGTGCTTAAATTGATAACTTTATGTTCATCCCCCATTCATTTTGTGTCAATTTTTTTTTTTGGTTATACATTTTGTGCAAATATTGTTATTTTATTAAAGAATGAGAATGAATGTTCTAATTATTTTGGTATGGTATCGTACAACTTTGCAGCATCAGCGGCACTTGGAATATACTATGGTGATTGTCCTAACTATGGTGACCGGTTTTAATGCTCATTAGATTTGTGATTGTCTCTTGAATAAGTTGAAGGTCAGTTGCTAGCCAGTTCAGTTGCGCAAGAGTATTTAAAGAGATAATTTTACGTATAAATCCGTCACAAATATTCTATGTTGATCATGAATCAACCTACCATAAATTGAGCTTCTATTGTTGGTAAAATGTGATACATCGACATTTAGTCTGAGACGTCCAATAGGAAGATGAACCCAGATATGCTTTTGTTGTTCAAGTTGATTCCTCTAGATACCTTAGGTTGTTGCAATTCAGTCATAATGTCACCAACGCGATTGTTTGCTAAATTCTAGAGTTTCTCTCTCATATTTGATCAAAAAGAAAATATGAAATTGTTTATGTCCGTTCAAAATGTCCAACCATAACTCCGAAGAAAATAGATCAATCTCAAGCAAGGACGAATGTAGAAACCTATTGGATGATGGGGGCCGGAATTTTTAATAAAAAAAAGACGCAAATGCGCAGGATAGTCTTTAAGTGTATTGAATATTAGTATATTTATTTTTATAGTGTGGGCCGTAATCAAACATTATCCTCGCCTTGTATGTTAATTTCATATCAGGTATTAATTTTTTTTCTTTCAAAACAAAGTGAGGGTCATGGTACACAAAAGCCCTCACTTGGGGTCGTCCTTAAAGAATATTATGTTTTTCACTCTCCGGGCTTCTCATGCGTACTTCGAAATTCTAGTTTTACCTCTGTTTGAATCATATACTTTGAATCCAATAAACATGGTTCAAATTATATAATTTGAAACATGTCTATATATAGAAGGGCTAATAAACCCTCCCCACATTTCAACAGTCTCAAATTTTAGCCACACCTTTACCCAAATTATCGAAAATTCAAACCACCACACATTGTGTCATTCATTATTAAAGGAGAAGTGGTTAATTAATCACATTTGATATATAGAATTTCAATTAAAATTCATATGCCTAAATTATTCTTCATGTTTTTTTTTATAAGACTCTTCGTGGTTAATAAATGGTTTGCATTCCCTAAAATAGAAGGTTTCATTAGATATTTAAAAAGTTAAATAAACGTTGGGTGTGTCCTAACACTCCTTGTGTTATATTGTTAGTTTTAAAATATTATCTTTTATACGAAAAATAAAAATTGTGTCAATTTATTTTTTACAAAGTTGGAAATAAAAAAAATTAATAAATACTTACTATTTGTTGAATTTTAAAGATATGTCTTTAAGACATATGGTAGCAATAAATGGCGGAGCTAGAAAAAAAAACGTTTGGATGAGCCTCTAAATTATAAAACTTTTTTTTTTTATAATATAAATGTCAATTGGAACAGTTTTCAGTTGACAAACAATATAAGGGTGGTTTGAAACCCCCACAAATTAGAAGGTGTGTAAACCTCTGCTAACCAACTAAGCATAGACATGACAAAAATCACGTAAACCACTTTTGAAACCACCGAAATCTAAAACGGTTGAAAATCTCACAAAATGGACTTATGATATTTATTTTTATTTTATTTTTCTAGGTGGACCACTACACCACTTTACGGAGATTTGAAGTCGAAAATAAAAAACGTCACAAAATTGTTTAAAATCTTGCAAATTAGACCTATATTTATTAAGTTTTTAATTTTTCCGGGTGGGTCATGGCCCACCCCAACCCATGAAGGACTCCGCCCATGACCCATATCTTTTTAGTTTTTCTATAAAAAAGATTGAGTATTTTAAATACAATACCCCACTTTATATAAGTACCAAACATTTGTTTGTGTTTAATTTAAAAAATATAGCGTGAAATTTAATTCTTATGAGATACATGAGTTTAAAAACTTTTCTTTGATTCTCAGGCGTAGGAAAATAACATGGAACACAGTTACAATAAGACTAAACTAAAAAATTAAAAAAATGGTATACTAAAATTGCCGTCTGAAATCAATAAATTGGTTTATTTACCTCTTATGTTTTAAGAAAGACACAACGTATTTGATGAGGATAGCATTAGTGTTGAGATTGTTTAGGTAACCTGGTGCTTAAATTGATAACTTTATGTTCATCCCCCATTCATTTTGTGTCAATATTTTTTTTGGTTATACATTTTGTGCAAATATTGTTATTTTATTAAAGAATGAGAATGAATGTTCAAATTATTTTGGTATGGGATCGTACAACTTTGCAGCATCAGCAGCACTTGGAATATACTATGGTGATTGTCCTAACTATGGTGACCGGTTTTAATGCTCATTAGTTTTGTGATTGTCTCTTGAATAAGTTGAAGGTCAGTTGCTAGCCAGTTCAGTTGCACAAGAGTATTTAAAGAGATAATTTTACGTATAAATTCGTCACAAATATTCCATGTTGATCATGAATCAACCTACCATAAATTGAGCTTCTATTGTTGGTAAAATGTGATACATTGACATTTAGTCTGAGACGTCCAATAGGAAGATGAACCTAGTTATGCTTCTAATGTTCAAGTTGATTCCTCTAGATACCTTAGGTTGTTGCAATTCAGTCATAATATCATGAACGTGATTGTTTGCTAAATTCTAGAGTTTCTCTCTCATATTTGATCGAAAAGAAAATATGAAATTGTTTATGTCCGTTCAAAGTGTCCACACCATAACTCCGAAGAAAATAGGTCAATCTCAAACAAGGACGAATGCAGAAACCTATTGAATGGGGGCCGAAATTTTTAATAAAAAAAGACGCAAATGTGCATGATAGTCTTTAAGTGTATTGAATGTTAGTATATTTATTTTTATAGTGTGGGCCGTAATCAAACATTATCCTCGCCTTGTATGTTAATTTCATATCAGGTATTAATTTTTATTTTTTTTCAAAACAAAGTGAGGGTCATGGTACACAAGCCCTCACTTGGGGTCGTCCTTAAAGAATATTATTTTTTTCACTCTCCGGACTTCTCATGCGTACTTCGAAATTCTAGTTTACCTATGTTTGAATTATATAATTTGAATCTAATAAACATGGTTCAAATTATATAATTCGAAACATGTCTATATATAGAAGGGCTAATAAACCCTCCCCTCATTTCAATAGTCTCGAATTTTAGCCATACCTTCACCCAAATCGTCGAAAATTTAAACCACCACACATTGTGTCATTCATTATTAAAGTGAAGTTGGTAAATCTCACCACGTTTCAACCACTAAACAAAAGGTTAGTCTGCATTTCTTCAATCACTTGTTCGTTATTATTATTTATTTTTTTACGTTGGTATGTTTCAGATTATATAACTCAAAATAGATTGTTTAATAGTTATATATTTCAAAAGAGGGCAATGTGTTCTAAATGTTGACTTGTCTCTGAATTTTGTTGATTTGTACATGTGATTTTGAATGCTTTCAGATATGGATCCACATCCCCTATCGTGTTAAGAGGCAACAAAACTACTATGACCATTAAACAATATATTTCGATTTATATAAAGGGCTGGGGGAAGAGGTGATGGATTCGAGCCACCTCAGGTGCTAGAGCTTAAGACTGATCATGCAGAGCCCTAACATGAGGAGGAGACCGAGGAGCATGAGGACGTTCATGGTGATGAGAACGATGAGATGCCACATGAGACAATACCCGCTCTGGATTCATATCATGGCGGCCCATCAGATACGTCAGTTCTCAGCATGTATGCCACTTTCAGGACCTCAAGATGGTTAGCCACTTTCCGTGGGGAATAACTTCCCTGACACACTTGTACATGGAGCTTAACGATGCACTCATAAGACCAGGCAATTGGCTAGCTATACGACACTACTTTAGGTATAAATAAAGATTTGTTATTTACGTAAATGTTAAATATGTTATATTATGTGTTCTTTACTTATTAGTATATGTTGATGCATGCATGCCTATTTTAGCACTTCGAGGGCGTTGGGCCCAATGATTATTTTGAGTCTTACACGGAGGATCAACACCCACGTGCTATGATGTTTGTACTGGTAAAGGGTGTCCCTATGGCTATCACAGACCCCTGCAGAGTGCACCTGAATCAGATTATGGCTACAAATTTTGTCTTCTACGCGTAAGCCAATCACCACCATACACACGAGTTCCAAACCACCAACCTCTACTCATGATGAATATGAGACATATCTCGCATGGTCTGTTATCTAGCGGAGCGCATGCTGCGCCAGTTTAGATTTTGTCCAGACCATTCTCAGATATCCAACTCGATGTGCTCAATCGTTACTTCCCAACAACAGGTGTATTTGGCCTATACCAACTTTCTTAATATATCGCGTGTTATCCGTTGAGGACTTGGAGGCTAAGGTGTTGCACAATATTGATAAAACATACGATTACATGATATGATATTTCAGGATTTCACATACGTATTTGCTGCCCAAACATGCAGGAGATGCTAATAAGCCACCTGAGTAGAAGTTCCTCCGTGAGATTGTTGCTAATGAGGAGGGGAACATGGAACAAATAGACATGAGCCAACAGTTTGGCCCCGTCAGGGCAATAACCACCGGAATACTTGTTAGTTGCCAAATAGTGTGCTCTTTGTCACAAATATTTAAGATCTCTATGTTGATTCATTTCAAATTATATAATACAAAATATATTAATTTATGAACTACAAATGTTGTTCGAAAATAGAAATAGAATAAAGAGTATGCTTTGACAGTGTATTGTATGTTTAGGCAGTCCTCCATTTTTTTGCCTACACAAATCCTTCATTCTTGAATAGCTTCATTTATTTGCCTTCTATCTCTCCTCCATTTACAAATTCTTCCTACTAGCATAATAAATATACTATTCTCACACCTTTTAGATTTGATTTATTTTTGTGGGGTTGTGTGTGAGGTTAACCATGATTCTTCTTTCCCAGTGTTTTTTTTTCTTTCAAATAAAGCACAGTAATTAAGAATAATGGAGCACAAATATTAAAATATTAAACAAATTAAGAATAAATTCAAATATTAAAACAAATTTTGTCTAGTCAATACCAATAAAACAAACTTTAATTATATTTTACCCTTGTAAAAAGTTCTCACTTCGTTCCTTTCAAAGTGTCTTTTTTATGAAAAATTTTGTTTTTATTTAACTGCCACTTTCAAAGTTCAATTCAATATTAAATGTTATTTTACCAATATTACCCTTAGTTCTTTATTAAAAATAGAGAAATCATTTTAAGATATTAAATAAATCAGGCTGTTATTGGAAAATGATAAACTATTGTATCAAAAGTAGTAACATTTAGAATTTTCTAATTACACCCTATGTATTTTTGGTTACATCCTAAAATGACAAAATTATCCTTAAATAAAATCTAATTTAATCTTAAACTCAGTTTAAGTAGGTCGTGTAAACTAAGTTTAAGTGTACATATTTAAACTTAGTTTAAGTAGGTCATGTAGACTTAGTTTAAGTATGTCATGCAAATTGAGTTTCAGTGTACATACTAAAAGTTAAATTTTGTTTTAACGTCTTCAACCTTGTTTAATGTTTCTACACAATCTTGTTTTAAGTATGTACATGTAAATTCAGTTTAAGTAGGTTATGTAAACTAAGTTTACATGTATGAGGCCGTTCCTCGGCAAGAGCAAGGAGCTCCATGGAACTAGGCCTCCAATATGCATGGGCCTCAAATATTGTACGGATAAGGGTATAATTGTTGGGGTGTAGGATAAAAAAAATAACGCTTTTACTTACGACAAAATATGTCACTAAATGTCATTTATTCGTAGGTAAATGTTTACTTGTCTATAGATAAAAATCATGTTTGAACCAATGCTAATATATTTAATTACAACTTAATTATTTATCACTATAAGTGATGTTGGATTTTTTTAACGAAAATTGTCAAGATTACATATGGGCCTCTAAATTGTCGGGAATGGCCCTGCATGTACCTACTTAAACTGAATTTAAATTATAATGTTAATTAAAGTTAACGCGTGCGTGCTGCACCATCCAAAAATCGTGTTATAAAATGCATAACATATCGACATCGAACAACAATAAATAGAAACTTTAGCATCATTGAAAAAGAAGAAGAAATTTACTTACTTATATACAATATAGTATAGACGAAAAATATTTTGATTCACTCTTTAATTTTCAACAGAGATTAGTTGAACATTCATTATTGTTTGCGGATGAATTTTTAAGTGACAGTAAATTAAATTACGATTTTAAGAAATTTTATATAAAATGACAATGTTGGTATTATTATAAAATTTTAAATAAATTTAAGTGTAACCAGAAATACATGAGGTGTGAATAGAAAAACTGTACTCCATCCGTACCTTATTAGATGACCTAATTGACCGTAACACATACCAATGCATATTTTTTATTTTTAATATCTTTAATTATGTATTTAAAAAAATTATGAAAATTTAATATTTTGATATTCATCGAGACGAATCCAACAACATCTTATATGATATTATTTATTTTTATATATTAGTATAAAAATATGGTAAAAGTATGTCAGGTACATGGTCAAACAGGTCATCTAATAAGGACGGAGGGAGTAATATTTATTGACCCCATATGTATGTGTAAAATGTCAAAAAGTGGCCATACAATCCATTTTCATATCATTTTTTAGCAACCGGTCAGCACCGCTCTCATGAATACCCAGCCACCGGTGTCGCCGCCGTCAACCCAATCCACCACCACCACCAATAACTCTCCCGTACGAGATCATCACCGACATCCTATCCCGTCTTACAGTAAAACAACTGATGAAGATGAAATGCATGAGTAAGTCTTGGAAAACCCTAATCTCTTCCGATCCTATATTCATCAATCTGCATTTTAATCGATCTGAGAAGAACACATTCTTCTCATTAGCCTCTTACGAATACAACACAACCATACAAAACGATGAGTACAGTTTTGTACCCTTTCCCGTTACTTCTTTACTCCAAAATCGTTGCATCAATATTCCTAATAATCCTTGCTTTCAGTTGAACAACAAAAACTGTCATGAAGTTGTTGGTTCTTGCAATGGATTGGTCTGTTTGCTCGGTTATTCTAAGGAAAAAAAAACTGTTATGTGGCTCCGTTTTTGGAATCCTGCCACTAGGGCTTTATCTGATAAATTAGGGTATTTGTATGATGTCAAGTATCATTGGAATTCTTGGAGATTTGTATTCTGTTACGACAGTTCAAACGATATTTATAAGGTTGTGGCGTTACATAATAAAGGTAGTAATAGCTCACCTGAGGTGAGCGTTTTTAGTTTGGGTGATAATGTTTGGAGAGATATTGAAAGTTTTCCTGTTGTGCCGCTTCAGTTTTTCAACATGAGTCCTTTTAGAGTTATAGACCCACAACCGAAACTCTGAGTAAATCCAATATTATTGATGATACATGTCAAGATGGTATGTTGAAAGAGGCTTATTGGAGCTACATCCTCCTTGATTGTAGTATTTACAATAGTTAAGACATTAATTAACGGCGCTCTTGAGGTCTATTTAGTTTTTTTTGGAAAGATTAGTGGCAACTTATCGTTGCTTAGTAACTGTGTTGTTTTACAATTCTACTCCTGTTTTTTTGAAGGCAAGTGAAAATCTCATACTCTTCATGAGTAGTAATTTAAGTACACCTTTTGCAAGACCATTTGAGTATTATGTGAATATTTTTGTAGTTGCACCTAACTTTAGCTGCATATGCCAAATAGCAGTAGTTATTCCTAGAGAAACTCTTGGGTGGACACAAGGATTTGGACCCTCTGTTTGGTCACACACATAAAAAGAAAAAATAGAAAAAATAACAATTAAATAATCATTAATTTTTACAAGATTATAGCATGTCCATTTTTTTGTGTGCGTGACCAAATAGAGGGTCCAAATTCTTGTGTCCACCCAAGAATTATTCGGTTTTATCTACACTAAAATTGATTATTAGTGTTATTATAAACTTGTATCCTTCCATATTCAGCATATCTCTGTGATGAAACATGCTATCTTTGTCTTACGTTTGCCCTTTACAATTATATTCTTCATCTTTCATAAGGATTTATTTTCAATTCTGGATGAGATTATTGAGACAAACACAAATCTGTAATTGTTTATTTGTTTCTTGCTTGTTTCCCTTCTATTCAGACCCCTACTCTTTTAACTGAATATTATAGTATTATACTCACGTAACTGTGTATTTGTGTATTCCCATTTTGTAAATATTGTTGCTTTCTACAGTGTATCTTAATTGTGACCGTCCCAGAGTTTGTCTAGATGTTGCTGTTAATGATGATGTTGATATCTAACATGGTGTGTTTCAATGAGTTCTTGTGAAAACTAGTTCTAAGTGTGTTTTATAGTAAGTTAAAAATGCATCATCATAACTGATGGAGTAATTGATTTGTACAACTTGGTGTACTATTGCATTCTAGTTTCCTATCGTAGTGAAGGTGATACTAGCTAAATAAGCTTTACAGTATTGACGGTTGCTGTCTTAAACCTCAAAGACGCACATTTACTTGTCCATAATTTACACTTGTCATACTTGGTGAAGTAATATCAAATGTGATACTCAAATTGGAAGCTTAAGAGAATTAAAATTTGGTGTAATGGCTTGAAGTTTTATTTCATGCTGTGAGAACATTCTGGTTTGGGGACTAATTTTATGAGGTTAAGGTTAATGATATTATGGATTTTGATTCTTAAATGCAGATGAAGTGATGTGTAAACAAAATTTTTGGTGATTGAGGAAACAAGTATGAGATTGTTATGATATGAGGCTTTAGACTATGGAATCAGGTGTTACATGGTGTATTGCACCCGAGGCAAGATACTGGCTCTGACTATGGAAAGAAGATTCATATTTACCAACAAGCAATGTATCTAGTTGTCGGTGTCTAGGAAGCTGCAGAAATTGAGCAGCTTGAGGAGATGAAACAGGAAGCTCCACCTTATCTAGAAACAAATTGAGGTCTGAAATTACCATATGCCAAATTTAGAAATTTGAGCACCATTACTATTGTAGTTATCATTAAGAAAAAAACGGGGGCAACCTGATGCACTAAAGCTCCCGCATACGAGAGTTCTGGAAGGGGTCCCACCATTTTTGGCATATTGTGCGCAGCCTTACCCCGTTTTTTACACAAGAAATTATTTCCAAGACTTGAACCCGTGACCTTTCAATCATATATGATTGAGGTTTTGGCAGTAGGCATTAAACTATATTTGGTTGTTAGTTTTTTGAAACTACTACTATTGAATCGTTATGTTGTTTTCTTTTAGTAGATTACAAATCCTAGATGAGCTTAATCTTGTTCATATAATAATTCTGTTTCCAATGAACTTTTGCTCTCCATGCACTGCCTACCATCAGTTGCATTATAGTGAGGAGATATTGCCTTTGGTTTGTACATGTATGCTTGCATGTGCCTAGATAATCATAGGTTGCTTTAAAGTTCTGGGTTAACGTGTTTGATATGCAGGCACATCTAGGTTGTATACAATATTTTTCTTGGTTTTTACAATCCACAACATTAATTTCCTAGGCTGTTTACAATAATTTTCTTGGTTTCTCATAATTAACTATTATGGGAAAAATAGTCTTAAAAAAAATTGCTGGGTCTTATTTTTTTTTCTTTTATTTTTGGGGAGATGACTCGTGCATATAGAGTGGTAGGAATGTGCAAGAGGTCAGAATTTTAAGGGATGTTTGGAAGGAGAAAGTTGATAAAGATCTTTTTTTTCCCCTTAAAAATGAAAGGAAGGATTATTTTTCTTAAAATACAGGGAATATTTCATTCCAATTTAGAATGACAATTATTAATTTTAACAAAATTACTTTTTTTTATAGTACAATTGATAAGAAGTTTAAAGGAGAAATTTTATCTTTGAACTTATGTATTCACCACATTGAAACATCAAAAAGTAACTTTATTTATGTAAAAATTATCAATTGTTTCTATTTTTGAATCCTTAACAAGTGCCCTTGTTAACAAGACCTTATTTTCAATTATAGTTCCGTTGGTTCCATCTCTTATAATAACAAGAATGACAATTATGAGAATGAAGTTTTTCAAATTATTTTCTTGTTATAATACTTTAAAATTAAAGTGCCATGCTTATATTGTACCCAAAAAAAAAGTGCCATGCTTATATTGGGAATTTGGCTTGTGAAGCCGGTTTCTCTCAGATTTGTATTTGAGAAATATCCTTATCAAATTATTTACTTTTTAAAATTTTAAGAAGTCAAAAGAAATAGGCCCCGTTTGGATAAACAGCTTATATAGATGCTTATAACATTAGGGCTTATAACATTAGAGCTTACATCATAAGCTCTTATACTTGATAAGCTATTTATGTTTAGATATGTACACTAAAAAGTACTTACATAAATTGAAGTGTTTGGATGTGACATTACATAAGCAATTATCGAAATTTTAAATATTTTTCATTTAACAAAAAAATCAAAGAATCGAATCACAATTATCAAGATTTTTTTTGATAAAATTAATCAAGATGTAAAAAAACAATATTATAATATATTAATTATAATTACAT